>ERZ1673746.173-NODE-173-length-94968-cov-7.776638_pt1 | contig 94968 bp, 68 predicted proteins | sample MGYA00580205_ERZ1673746 | MGnify/ENA primary metagenome ERZ1673746 (study PRJEB41218, sample SAMN15661771) | gut metagenome | host: Homo sapiens | place: Canada: London | collected 2015-08-20/2019-03-30 | study: EMG produced TPA metagenomics assembly of...
CGTAAGTTTTGAAATTTTCTTTTCTTAACTTACACACTTTATTTTACACTCTCGATAAAAAACACAGCCATAATAACATTTGGAAAAATCTGTACACAACTTGTTGGTTTTTTTCTATTACCTTTATATACAGCTGTATTATCTACTGTAGAATATGGAACAGTAGATTTAGTTCTTACATATAGTTCTTTATTACTTCCTTTCGTTACGCTGGCACTTGAACAAGCATTATTTAGATTTTTAATTGATGTTAGAACAGACGAACAAGCATGCTCAAAATACATATCGACAACTGTGTTTACATCTCTATTTTTAACCCTATCAGTATTTGCAGTATTGTTTGTTATTTATTGTATCACAGATAATAATCTATTTTTATATTTTGGATTGGTCCTTGGAGGGGCTATAGTGTCTTCCGTCTCCTTACAAATAAATAGAGGACTTGGTGATAATATAGGATTTACACTTGGAAGTACCATATTAGCAATCGTGAATATACTATGTAACGTACTGTTCTTGGTAATTTTTAAATTAGGTGCTTCTGGCATGATGTTAGCATCTTTTGCAGGAAACATCTCATGCGGAGTAGTTCTATATATTAGATGTAATTTTAAACCTTATATTCACTTATCATGCATAGATAGAAAAGCCTTTCATGAACTAGCAAGATATTCTATGCCCTTAATACCAAATCAGTTATCATGGTGGGCATTGAATGCATCTGATAAAGTAATAGTACAGTTTTTTATTGGGGTTGCTGGTAATGGACTGATCGCAGTAGCTAATAAATTCTCAAGTGTGTATATACAGTTTTCAAATATTTTTAATGTTTCTTGGACTGAATCAGCAGTATTGCACATACATGATAGTGACTCAGAACAGTTTATCAGTCAAACTATTAATACTGTATATAAACTGTTTTTATCTGCTTGTTGTGGGATAATAGCAAGTATGCCTTTTGTATTTCCAATAATGGTTAATTCGCAATATTATGAAGCATATAATTTGATTCCTATTTTTTTATTAGCTTCTCTTTTTAACGTTGTCGTAAGTTTATATGGTGTGATTTATGTTGCGCATAAAAAAACAGTTGAAATTGCCAAAACAGCAGTGTATGCAGCTATGTTAAACATTTTGTCCCATTTAATATTAATAGGTTTTATTAGGATATATGCAGCTGCAATATCAACTGCAATTGGTTATGGTGGAATGGCAATTTATCGTTATTTTCACAGCAGAAAATACATGATTATAAAGCTAAATCCATTTACATTATTCATAAGTGCTATTATGCTCATAATATCATTTATATCATACTACTCAGGAACGATGATATTTCAAATAGCAACACTATTATTTATTATCATATTATGCATAATAATAAATAAAGATATATTACAAAAAATTGTAATAGCAGTAATGAAAAAATCTGGAGCAAACAGTAATGAATAATTTAATCAAAGTATATGCGGCTTATTGTAAAAATGAGGAGTTGCGTTTAACAAGTTCATCAGGTGGCATGTTTTCTGTTATCGCTAATTATGTGTTTAAAAACAATGGTGTTGTATATGGTGTTGTTATGAGCGATGATTGTTATAGTGCTGTATATAAGCGTATAGATAGCGTTAATGATCTTTCAACAATGAGGGGATCGAAGTATTTACAGGCAAAAGTAGGGGATACTTTTCATCGAATAAAACGAGATTTGGACTGTGGGAAAAATGTTTTATTTACTGGAACAGGATGTTATATTAATGGGTTGAATAGTTATCTTCAGAGAAAGTATGACAATCTTCTATGTATGGATATTGTATGTCATGGAACTCCGTCTCCAAAATTATGGAAAAAATATGCTAAATATCAAGAATCGAAATTTAAGTCCAAAATAATTTATGTAAGCTTTAGAAATAAAGATAAACATGATTGGAATGGATTCGAGATGAAGGAAATTGACAACAACTACAATGAACTTTATATTTCCCGACATATTGATCCATATTTCTCTATGTTCGTAAAGAATATTGCGTTAAGACCATCGTGTTTTGAATGTACCGCTAAATATTATAAACTATCGGATATTACAGTTGCTGATTTTTGGGGTATTGACAGTGTTGCCCCAGAACTAAATGACAATAAAGGCATCTCGTTAGTAATTATCCGTTCTAAAAAAGGACAAGAATTATTTGACACTATAAATCAAGAGCTAATATTCAAAGAGGTATCTTACGAAGATAGTGTAAAAGAAAATAAGTCAGAGTATCAATCATATTTAAAGCCAAAAGAAAGAGAGCAATTTTTTGTAGATATGAACAAATTATCTTTTGAAAAGTTAACTAAGAAATATGTCACCGTTCCAATCTGGAAAAATTGCGGTAGAAAAGTCAAGCACTTAATTCAGAAGTTATGGGGGGTAACTGATAAGAAAATACAGACCCACGAAGATTATGGATTATTATTTAAGTTACTAGACAGCGAAACGTCTCCTGTAAGAAAAAAATAACCCTGTCCAACAATTTTATCTTATTCTTTAACTGTCTAAAAGAGGGTATTTGACCTCTCCCTGCTCTTGCTGGACCGGTATTTTTTCTCGGTATTGATGCTTAAAAAGGCTTACTGAGTTGAACGGTAATGAACATAACATAATATAAAAGAAAAGAAATCATTATGCTGATTTCGTTGACTTTTACAGGAGAGGTAAGCATACGATATCAGCGGAAACATATTTTTATATTATGAATGATAAAAAATAAATCTATTATGTTTAACTAGAAATTTAGTGTTAGCCGCATGATAGATCTGATCTATTACTAATTGTGAGACTGAAAAAAGGAGGGGCTAGTAGAAATTTGTAACTTACACATATATAGATTTCAAGCATATTTTGCTAAGTGCAGTGAAATGATTTATTACTGATATAAAATGTAAAATTTACTCAATCAAAGAAAAGAAAACAAAAATATGAACATAAAAACTATCCCAATATTATATGAAAAAAAAGAAGATTGCTGTGGATGCACAGCATGCTATGCTATCTGTTCGAAAAATGCCATAGAAATGAAAGACGACGACGAAGGCTTTGAGTATCCAATTGTTAATTCGGAGTTGTGTGTCGGGTGTGGTATGTGCTTGAAAATATGTCCTATTAAAGAAGCAAAGAAGGGACTTCATTAATAAACATGTAATCCAAATACTAAATTGGAAACACTATTTGCGAGAAGGGGGAGGGATAAAGTGTTTGAACGTAAGCGTCAAATAAGGTAGTGGATTCTATTTTTATTAAAAATGCATCATAATTAGGCTTAGAGCTTTTAGAGTTTTGGGAGCTGCTCCTGAAACTCCAGGAAACGGAGGCCTAATCGTATGAACGAACTATCCCCCAAAACACAGATGAATATCCAGAAATGGCTGGATATCATCCATCGCTGCAGAGACAGTGGGCTTTCCAACCGCCAGTGGTGCGAGGAGAATGGAATCGAATTGAAAAGCTATTATTACTGGCTTTCCAAAATTCGAAAGCTGGCAATTGAATCGATTCCGAGAAAACCGTCTGCTTTGTCAACAATGCCATCCACGATAACCAGACCTGCGCCAACAACATTTGCTGAAATCCCAGTGGAAAGAAAAACTTTATACAACGCAGACAGGATCATGATCCATATAGGGTAAGCGCCGAAAATAAGTCGTTTCCAGCTATTCGATTTTGCAGTTTTCCACGCTGGACGCCCGGGTTTTCAGGACATCCGGATCGCTTTTTGCTGGTCGATATCAATGCCCAACATCATCCAGTCGAACTCCTTCCATGTAAGGCTGCGAACATCAGGTCGATCCCTTGACCAGCGATAGTGTCCTTGTGCAGTCAGCCGCTTGTAGATCAAGGCGATACTGTCCGGCTCTTTCATGATTGCTTTGATCCGGTCACATCTGCGGCAGCAGAACAAAAAGAGCATGGCGGTTATTCATGGAGAACTGCTCCTGTATGCTTGCACATAATCCATCGATTGACTTGCACATATTGATCATGCCGCAGATAATGTAGACTACGTGCAAGCCGGAGATATCGGCTAACATGGTTGCCTTTTCAGCAGACGGAATACAGCTACTAGAAGGCCGAAATCCGCTGAATTACTGATCTTTACGGTAATCCCGCTGCTCATAAGCTCGATCGTATGTGTATTGTCAAGGTGCGCTACAGCCCTTGGCATATCTGTGTAGGCTGTAGTGGCCTCCGGATCCGGGTCTATGTTGAACCAGACGAAATCCTGATGGGATGTAAAGTCCAGGGCATATGTGCTGTCAGACAGTGCCGGTGATTCTAGGCTACCTTTCAAAGTCTGGTGACAGCATTATAAAAGCTGTTCACACAATACGTTGTCGGGCATGCCGCTCTGGCGGCAATCTGTCGGATGAAATGGTATTTATCCATGATGATTTTAGGATTCGGAAAGAAGGTTTGTTTTTTATCAGAATCATTACCCCCCATACCTTTTAATTTAACGTTTCCAAGTATTCCATAAAGTTCTGTTTGTTCTCTAATGATGTCGTAGTCGGCCTCCCCAGATCATCTCTTGCGCCGATGGCACTTTTCACTTCTATGAAACTAAGCATATTTCTTTTCTTTGCAGCTTCCAGTTCTGAATCTAACGATTTACTTGTACTTACTGATACCGCATAGGGATAACCACAGGATTTTGCTATTGTTACCATGTCGATGCCACCTGCTACTGTCGGCATACCTCCAACCGTTTCATGTGCTTCGTTATTAATGACTATATGGATCATATTATTGGGTCTGTTATTCCCTATTACAGCCATTGCTCCCATATGCATAAGAACAGCTCCATCACCATCCACACACCATATTTTTGTATTTGGCTTGTTAAGTGCAATTCCAAGTGCAATAGAAGAACTGTGTCCCATGGAACCAACCGTCAAAAAATCATACTTATGGTTTTGACCATTGGCTTCCCGGACTTCAAACAGTTCCCGGCTGGCCTTCCCTGTAGTGGAGATAATCGGATCTTCTCCACTGACCTTTACAATGTGTTGTATAATTGTTTCACGCAGCATAGTGTTATTATTTTTATACTCCGTTTTTCCATCATAGGAAATAGCTCCTTTTTTTACCACAAAAGCAACGCTTTTGCCGGCTCCCAGATCATCCTTAAAGTCTTCCATTGCTGCTTTAAGATCCTCTTCTGTCGTTTGAGAGCTGATTATAAATGGCTTAATGCTCATATCTTCCAGAAGTTTTATGGTAACCTTTCCCTGATAGACATGCTGCGGTTCATCATGAATTCTCGGCTCTCCTCTCCATCCCACAATAAAAATGACCGGAATCGCATAGACCATATCATTTAAGAGAGAAGCAACGGGATTAACAATATTGCCTTCCCCACTGTTTTGCATGTATACTACTGGAATTTTACCGGTAGCGATATGATAGCCAGCTGCTAATGCAGTACAATTCCCTTCATTTGCAGCTATCATATGATGCCTGGGGTCAATCCCATAGGTATTAATAAGATAATTGCAGAGTGCTTTTAGCTGGGAATCCGGAACCCCTGTATAAAAATCCGCTCCAATAATATTTACTAAGCTTTCAACTTTCATTTTTGTTTTACCTCCTGGTCTATGATACCCGAATTTCTAGCCCTGATAAGTCAAAATTTATATCCGGAATCTACACTGCGTATCCGAAAAGATCTGATGATACAGTCTGTCCAGATCGTCTTCACTCAACTCAATCGGATTGTTTTTCAGTCTGACCGGATTAACAGAAGATTTGAGGACCTCATAATCGTTCCTGTCTTTGCTGTCAGGAGCTTCCAATTCTAAGGCCTTTAAAATATCCTGAAATGCCCTTACCGATGTATTTGTATCGCTATACCCCATCGCGTTTGCAATTTCTTCGAAAATGCCTGCAAGATAATCGTTTCCTCTGGGATCAATACAATACTCCAAATGTGTCAGCATAAAAGGCCAAAGTCTGGATACACATAATGCTGCGGCATGGCCATGCGCGATTCCATATAAGCTCGTAAGTTTATAACACATCGCATGACCGGCAGTCGTCTGTGTAAGGTTGATCGCTTTGCCAGCCAGATGAGCGGCTTTAAGCATTTGTGTATTACCTGTTTCATCATTTCCTATATATAAATCCTTGTTTTCCATAATAAGCTGTATTGCCCGTCTGGAATACTGCCGGCTTTCTTCTGAAGAATTTACCGACCAGTAAGATTCGATCGCATGGCAAAACGCATCCATCATGGTAGATTTTTTCTGATATATCGGCAGCGTTTTCAGTACGCTTGCATCCATCAGCACTGCTGAAGGAATACAGCTGTAATCAGATATCGATTGTTTTTCTCCATCAAAATATATAACGGCATAACGTGTGGCTTCACTGCCGGTTCCGGCTGTTGTAGGCACGGCAAGCAGCTTCATTGAATTTGGCACGATCGTTTGCTCAAGGTAGTTTTGTGCTGGGTCCATAGGAAAGAAAAGCTTGATACACTTGGCAACATCCATTGCGCTTCCACCCCCCACTGCCAGAATGAGGTCAGCGCCAAATTCACAAAATAATCTCACACCATCAACAACGGACTCATACAATGGATTCGGAGTAATGTCTGAAAATTTAATAACTTCAATGCCGGTTCTCTGCGTTAAGGAGTCAAAATACCTTCCGATTTTTAAAAACGGCAGCGAACCATCACAGACTAAAAAAATTCTTTTTACTTCATTTATTTTCAGATAATTGTCAAGTTCTTCATAATTGCCTCTCGCCGTCAAAATCTGTTGCTTTAACATGATGGAATCTCCTTTGTCCACGATCAAACATCCTCTGGTATCAGCGTAATAATGTCTTTAATGGGCATACATATGTCATCACACTCTTTTGCACGATGGTTCTCTAAAATCGTACGGGCCGCTTGCTGCATGGCGGGAAAACCGCTTCTGGTCAGCTGATTTGCATAGATAACGATATTTACACCACGTTGTTTGAACTCTTCCTCTGTAACGGCATTAAAAGAAGTAGGCACAACAACAAGCGGCGTTGTTTGATTTTTTGACCGAAAGTTTGCGATGAACTCAAAAATTTCAGTTGGATCTTTTTTCCGGCTATGGATCATGATTGCATCGGCTCCTGCCCCTATATATGCAAAGGCCCGCTCCAGCGCATCATCCATGCTCTGATCCAAAATCAGACTTTCAATACGTGCGCAAATCATAAAATCCTTTGTCTTCTGTGCATTCTTTCCCGCCTTAATTTTAGCACAGAAATTCTGTATGGAATCCTGTGTTTGCTTTACTTCCGTACCAAAAAGCGAATTTCTTTTAAGTCCGGTCTTATCTTCTATAATAATCATAGAAACACCCATACGTTCTAAAGTCTTAACTGTATAGACGAAATGCTCTGTCATTCCGCCAGTATCGCCGTCAAAAATAATGGGTTTTGTGGTAACCTCCATAATATCATCAATGGTGCGCAAACGGGAAGTCATGTCAACCAATTCTATATCCGGCTTGCCTTTTGCAGTAGAGTCACACAGGGAACTCACCCACATTGCATCAAATTGATGCGCTTCTCCATTCTGGTATACCACTGTTTTTTCAGCAATTAATCCAGTTATGCCACTATGCGCCTCAATGGCGGTTACCGTTCCTTTCATTTGAATTGATTTCTTTAAACGAATACGGCGGATATCAGGAAGAGATAAGTCCGCGCGCGCCCGGTTTTCCAGAATCTGATATTTCTCATCATTGGAATACGGAAACTCAACCAGCTTGCCGCCATATTCCGCCAGAGCAGAAACGACTTCATCACGCACCGGCTTTTGAAAGCCGGAAACCCAATCATCCCCATGAACTACATAGGTCGGTTTATATTTTTTGATATTTTCTTTGTAGCTTAATGTTTTTTGTCCAACAACTTTATAGACACCTAAAATATTCTCAAATATAGTCTTTCTTTCATTAAAAGGTAATAGTGGAAACCGTTTATAGCTGACGACTGCCTCATCCGATAAAACCCCTATAATCAGTTTTCCAAAGTGCTGCGCCTTTTTAATAATTGCAATATGGCCGCTATGTAGCATATCCGTGGAAAAGCAGATGTAAACCGTACGGTTTTCCACTTCTCTCAGTTTACTGGAAACTACAGCCAAATCTTCCGGATTATCGATTTCATTGCAAAGCAGGTTCTCAATATCTATCGGAGCGATCCTGCAGTGATCAGAAACTTCATTAAATGCCTGTTCGGCGTAACAGCTTACATTCTTTTGTTTACAGAATACATCAATATGATTCAGCCATATTTTCCAGTCATTTTTAAGAAGCTTGTACAATGGCTGGGCTGCGACAGCCTCATTAAAGAATTCCGTACCGATCTGTAACACCCGATTTTCCCTTACCACAGCTTTGAAATCCTTTTCCGGGAGCGGGATCGTGGAGCTTACAGCCACACAGCTTTTCGGGCTTTCCAAAATTGCATCAAAAACTAAATTTTCAAAAACCAGATCGCCATGCATCATAATAATATCATCATCCAGATATTCCCTTGCGCAATAAATGGAATAAATATAGTTTGTTTCCTGATACTGCGGGTTTTTCACAAAAGTATAATGAAGTGGTAATTCTAAGCTCTGACAATAATTTATGAGAGTGGTATCAAACATTCCTGTCGTTATGACCACCTCTTCGATGCCCGCATTCGCAATCTGTTTCAACTGACGGCTGATAATTGTCTCCCTGGAAGATATTTCTGACATACATTTCGGGTGTTCCGAAGTCAGACTGCCCATACGTTTTCCTAGTCCTGAATTTAAAATCAATGCTTTCATGTTGTTTTCTCCTCTCGTTATAACCTATAGTATATACGTTAGTCAATGAGAACATCCCACAGCGAGTAACACAATACCATCATTAGCTACTGCCTCCATTTCTACTATATAACCATTTCTCTATCCTTATATCTCATCCTGTTCTAGTATCTTCTGAACTTATTAATTAATCATATTTCTAACCATTTTTATCTTATGTTCCACTGGCAAATGAACTGTTTAATATCCTTAAGATACAATACAACCAAAGCTAACATTAATATTACAATCAAAATACATCGGATAAGTATTTGACTATTAAAAAAATACGAAAAAAGTGCACCTGTAAAAAATAATGTTATTGTTAAACATGTTTTTATTGGATTTTCTACTACTTTGTAATATCTTTCTCCTATAAACGATTTCACAAATAGCATTACTATTGATGATATAGCAACGGCAAAAGATGCCCCAAGATTTCCAAACCTCGGTACCCAAAAATAACAGAAGACTAAGTTAGATATTAACGCTACGGAAGTTGTGACAATATTCCAATAAGTCTTCTTCTTTATATTGATACCAATGCCGACGGTTTCTCCAATGGTATAGTAAATTGGTGAACATAGAAGGAAACCATAAAATGCCTGACTCATACGATATTTATTTCCCAATAAACAATATATTATGTCTTGAGTTGCCAAAAGACCAAGCCCGCAAAATACAATAGCAAATGTTATTACAAGATGCATGGACTGAATTAAACGTTGTTGACTTTTATAATTTTCAAACACAAAAGGTCCCCAAAATACATTAATCCCGGCCTGAATCAATGTAATAATACTCACAAGTGTCAAACATCCCGTATACACCCCTACAAAACCAGCATCAAAATACGCATTTAAAAATATTTTAGGTAATGATGTATTAACATTAGCGAGAAACATTACAGGAATTGTTGGAAGTGCATATATAAATATTGCGTTTTTAGTCTCTTTAGGTATATGAGATATACTTATAAATATCTGTTTTCTATTTAATATCAGGCAAATACTCATCAGGACTCCGACCATAAATATCAAAACCCATAGCGAGTAATAAACATCTTTTGTAACAAGTAGACTTAAATAGCATAATTTTATACTCAATGATTCTAATACTACTAACACGGTATAACTCATTACATTTCCATACATTCTGGGCCTAGTCTTGCTGATTGCAATAAAGCCAGTAATAAATATATATAGTGCCATTAACACCCATATATGATTGCTTTGTTCTCCCATTATTGACTCAGTAAAATTTTTGTTAAAAATCAAACATATAATGGCAGCAATTCCCGCTCCGCAAGTGGAGCACTTAACCGCAAACGCAAATAAATTATCTTTAGTTATCCCTTCTAAATTATCTGCAAAAAATCTCATATATGCTTGATGCATCCCCAAGGTTGAGGCATATACAAGCATGGTGCAAAATGTCACAAATAAGTCTATTTTTCCTAAATCTGAAGGTTCAATAACACGTGTAATAACAGGCATTAGAATAAAATTGATTATTGCATTTATCCATGCCGACATAGAAAAACCAACTAATAATTTTAATATTTTTTTAACAGGAGTTTGATTCATTATCCCTACTTTCCCTTTCCAGATACCAAATTATTAAATAGCTGGTTACAGGCCGTACCCTTATCTTGGCACCCAGTTCTATCAAAATAAGATTCAATACGTTTTTCAGATGTTTCATTTTCATAAGAATTAATCAGTTTAATTAAATCTTCGTTATTCACTGCGTAAGGATAAACCCACTGATCTATAGGGTGGCTTTTAGGTATGTTATAACTATACTGCTCTAAATCCGGCGTATATAGGAACCCTGGCCTTTTTTGTAATGCGAAATCCCACATTGTAGATGAATAATCTGTAATCAAATAATCCGCAACTAAAATTAATTCCTGCATATCCGGATAATCAGATACATTAATACATTCATCAGATAGATTCGTAGGCATTGTGTCATGGTGCGCCCGAAACAGCATGACATGTTTTTTGTTAAATTTTTTATTAAATGCTTGTATGACCCTTGCTACATCAAGAATTTCAAATCCATATCCGTTAATATCTGTTTGCTTTTTGTCACTTCCTCTGTACGTAGGTGCATATAGTATCAGTCCAACTTCATCATCCAGAGATAACCTTTTTTTGATACTTTTTATCAGGGTCTCATTATGTTTAAAAAAAATATCATTCCTCGGATATCCAATAGCAATTATTTTATTTCTATCTAAAGCAGATCTTTTTTCTACATAATCAGTCTCTAATAAACTTGTAACAAGATAATAATCTTCTTCTTTTGCACAAATATTTAAAATTTTACGTCCTGCTGTCGATTGTAAATATGACATATCGCCTACTTTGTAAACACTATGCCCATGATGTGTATAGACATAAGCTTGTCCTTTTCTATATGGAAAATATTTTGTGTAATCACTAGAATTAACAAGAATATATTTACATGACATCAGCAAATAAATGTGTTTTAATGATCCAAAATCTACGCGTTTTATTCCGTTTTTGACTTTTACATCACTATCTTTTTTAAGAGCAAAATATACTTCATATCCGCTCTTAGTAAGCATATATTCGGCAAAATACTTTGGATTACACGAATATCTTCGTCCTGCAAATGAAGTCAATATAATACTATTTTCTTTTAATGGAACAATCCATAATATTCTTAGTAATAATCTTAATAATAATATCAAATAATATTTAAACATTTCTTATCCCCTTCCTATTCCTACGTAATCCCAGGCATATTCCTAAAGCGATTCCAGATGTATAATCGGTTAGATAGCTGCCACTAATCGTCGACTTAAATAAAAACGTTATAACATACGCGTAAAATAAAATTTTTATATAACCGTTATCATTCTTAATAACTTGGTTCCAAGTCCTGGTAAGCAAAAATAATAATCCGATAACAATTATGGATCCGAAAATTGCACCATATTGGTATAAAATTTCTAAAAATAAGTTGTGAGGGTAGGATACCTTATCAACCGAAACTCCCAACGCAATTGATAAAGCGATTCGATCCGCAAACAAGCCATGTGGAAGTATTGTAATACCTCTTACAATAATTTCCTGAATGGTATTTCTCCCACCGCCAGTCCATAATTCTCCCGATGCAATAATCGATAATGTTCTAGAATATCCAAATTTGTTTAACATATAAATAGCTATACTTTGTAAGTTACTAGCTATTCCAAACGCTGAAATAGAGGTAACCACTATTATTATAATTTTTTTCATGGTTAACTTTGAAGAAAACAAAAAATAGAGGGCAACTGCTACAATACCAGTAGCTAATGCTCCTCTTGCACCCCAAAAAGAGATTGGTATCAATGAAATAACTCCTGTTATAAAATATACAGGATTTTTAAATTCGTACCCATATATTGTGTATACGACACATGGAATTATCAAACAGTATGAAAACCCCATATAATTTTCATTAGTACCAACAGATATAAATAGTATTATATATAGCCATACAAGTGGTAAGTATCGTAATTGTATTCGAATAGCTCTTTCGTAATCAGTTAAATAAGTGAATAAAAAGGCACCTGTTAGGACTCGCATCAAAAAAACAATAATATCATCCATTAAAAATTGTCCTATTTCAGGATGCGCCATTAAGCTAGTTGCTAAAACTAATAGGATAAAGCCCAAAATAGAAATAAGTTTTTTCTTAACTCCTTTATAACAAACTGAAAATATAACATAGGCAGCTGACATTGCATAAATCATATTGCGAATAAAATCGATGGAATTCGCCAGATTTGGAACTATTTTTAGCGATAGCATCCGTAAAATATCTACTATTAATGATGAATTTAAAAACAAATAAAATCCTGGGACTTCGTCGTATTTAGATGCTTTCTTTAATCTAATTTTAATTTTCATAAAGCTCACATCCCTTCCCCGATAGGCGTAATTGTTTTTTTAGCTATTTCAAGATAAGAAAATTTATTGCGGCCTTTTGATTCAGCGGCAATTTTCATTTCTATATATAAGTTATGATCATAATATACCTTGGAAATATTGTTTCTAATTGTTTCAACATCTGCATTTTCCATCCATAGACAGTTTCCACCAATATCAATATGAGTCATTCCTCTACGATATTTGAATATACCCGGTATTCCGCATGCAACAGCCTGTTCCCACAAAACAGAGTGTCCTCCTGGAAAACAAGCTATATCAGAAGCAAAAAAATATCTATATATTAAGTCGGACTTTACCCAGCCCACATTTAAGACATGTATACTGTTTATACATGCTTTCTTATATGTCTCCACAAAATTCGCAGCTGGTTTCCCAAAAACTATGAGTTTAACATGGATAGGCATATCCTTTAACGCATCAATTAGCTCAACTATTTTTTTATCGCTGTCAATCTTACCACCAGTAATTATAACGAAGTCATCTTCATTTATATTCAATTTATCTCGTATTTCATTTCTTATTTTTTCCCTTTCATTGTAAGGAATGTTTGTGTCATCTATCCCCATCGGTAAAAATTGTATTTTTTCTTCTGGAACACCATATACATGATTTAGAAACTCGCACCTTATTGGCAGAGTACCCCAAAAAATTTCTACATAAGGATTTATTCGTGAACACAAATATTTATATATACCTTTATGTAAAACATGATACGATAGCCAGTTTCTTCCACTATTAAAGTAATCGTTATGATTATCAACCATAATTCTTACAGCCGGAGTTAACTTGGCATATTTTATGATTTGTAATAGTGATAACGAATTAACTTCATGGATAAAAATGAGATCTGGTTTTACTTTTTTTAAAGTATTAAATACATTTCTATGAATATGAAGTTTATTTTCTATAAAATATGGAATTTTAACAGGTTGCAATCTGATTATATCCACTACTACTGGGTTCATATGAATAGGGTATATAGCTTTAACATCTGTATGCGTATCCATCACCCGTTTAATTGCTTTAAACATATTTTTCATTGGCTCACCAAGATTCTCACGACGATGTGCAGTAATCATAATTAGTCTGCTATCAGAAGCCCATTCTAGCACAGGATGAGTATAATCATCCCTGACAGTAGTTTTTAAAGCATCAATAGCTGTATTTCCCGTTACATAGATTGTCTCTGCTTTTTTTCCTTCCTTTAAAAGGTTATTCTTTGCAAATTCAGTTGGTGCAAAATGAAACTGACTGATAATACCGACGGCTTGGCGATTAAATTCTTCAGGATAAGGGCTATGAATATCAAAAGTACGTAATCCAGCCTCTATGTGCCCCACTGGAATCTGTAAATAAAAGCAAGCAAGTGCTGTAGCAAAAGTAGTACTAGTATCTCCATGAACGAGAACTACCTCTGGACTTTCATTTTCAAGTACCTCTTTAATTCTGATTAGAATACTGGTAGTTACGTCAAATAAGGTCTGGCGGTCCTTCATGATTGAAAGATCATAATCTGGTATCACATCAAACGTAGACAAGACCATATCCAACATTTGTCTATGTTGTCCAGTTACGCATACAACTGTCTGTATATTTTTTCTGGTTTTTAATTCATTCACTAATGGACACATTTTAATTGCTTCCGGCCGTGTCCCAAACACCAGCATTACTTTTTTCATATTATGTAACTCCTCTGTTAGGAACCTATAATCTCCAAAATTTTATTCCAGATTCTTTGAGTTTGTTAAGATCATATAACCCCTTAACATCGATAAAAACTCGTTCCTCATCAGGAACATTTTTGTACATATTCTTTATTGTATCTAAGCTTAACAACTTAAATTCATGATGTGCAACAGCTACAATTATACAGTCAACGTCAGAAACCTCACTGAGCTTCGTCAATTCAAGATTGTATTCTTTTTTAGCATCTTGCTCATTGGCCCATGGATCCACAATAAGTGGAGAAATCCCATAACTATTTAGTTTTTTAACAATGTCTTCTACCTTGCTATTTCGGATATCAGGGCAATTCTCTTTAAATGTCAATCCCAAAATAACTACTTTTGATTTTTTGGGGGCTTGACCTGCCTCAATCATAAGCCTTACTGCTGCATCTGCGATATACCCGCCCATACTGTCATTGACTATCCTTCCGTTAAGTATGATCTGGCTATGGTATCCCATCTTTTCTGCTTCATAAGTAAAATAGTAAGGATCAACACCTATACAATGTCCACCTACTAATCCCGGGCGAAAGCCAAGAGCATTCCATTTTGTATTCATTCCATCAACAACTTCATTTGTGTCAATATCCATTCGATCAAACACCATTGCCAGTTCATTCATAAATGCAATATTAATATCCCGCTGACTATTTTCAACAACCTTAATAGCCTCTGCTGTCCTTAGATTTGATACAGGGAATGTTCCTGCTTCTATGACAAAGTCATAAATGCTTTTAATTTCATACAAAGATTCCGAATCCATACCAGAAACAATTTTACGTATATTCTCAAGACGATGAACCTTATCACCAGGATTAATTCGTTCCGGACTATAGCCTATTTTAAAATCTTCCCCGCATTTCATCCCGGATTCTTTTTCTAAAATTGTAGCACAAATATCCTCGGTACAGCCTGGATAAACAGTAGATTCATAAACAATAATACTGTCCTTTGTCAGATTTCTGCCAATTATTTTGGAGGCGTTAATGACAGGGCTTAAATCAGGGGTATGATCAGTATTAACTGGTGTTGGCACGGCAACAATAATAAATTTTGCTTCTTGTATTTTTTTTTCATCCGAAGTAAATTCAACTGCTGTATTTTTAATTACATCATCTCCAACCTCTTTTGTAGGGTCAATTCCTTTTTTATACAGATCAATTTTAGCCTCATTCAAATCAAATCCTATAACCTTAATCCCTTTGTTAGCAAACGCTACCGCCATCGGCATTCCTACATAGCCCAACCCTACTAATGCCAACTTTTTATTACCATTAATAAGTTCTTTATATAAAGACATTTTTATTCCTCCAGTTATTCATAATCAGTCCAATTCAATATGGTTTTCCCATCCAAAAGCAGCGTTAAAAGCAAAGCAATCATTTTTATTAATATTACCAAGCTTTTTATTCCAATTAGGATTGTTGCTTCCTACAGATATGTTATCAGGAATTACTTCATTATTTAAAGTATAATTAGTTAATCCAAATCCATTATTAATAGAAGGGATTTTTTTGTAATCAAATCCCATTAATCTACTCATTACAACATCACCTAACAGAGGACTAAAAGCGATACCAACCATTCCGCATACCTTAGGTTCCGGCGACATTGGGCCATTTTTTTCACCCGCAACTATCGCGTCTATGATAGAAATACACTTACGTTTTGGCTTATTATGCATAATTCCATTCTCATCTGAATATACAAGTATCTTATTCAAATCTAATATTGCCCTCCACAAAGTATCATTACCATACCAATGACCATTTCGAACTACTTCTAAAGGTTTACCCACAAACGGAGTAACTATTTTTTTGGCAAAAGCTATTAAATAACCGACTACTGGGATATCTTTTCTTAATATATCCATTGCTATCCCTCTTATTTTTTTATCAGTAGTTGTCTTCGCATTAACAAAAGGGTAAGCGTCCCCATCTGTTTCAGGAGTCCCTAGCGTATGATGTGGAATACAGTTTTTTTCTCCTATGATACCAATTGCATTTTTCAAGCAGCATGTCATCCCGCCAATTTTATGGGTTTTTAACTTTGGCATATTGATATAAACATCACTTAAAAGTACAGATTTAGATACTATATATGAGTTGTTTTTTGAATTGTGATAAGTTTTTGCGTGTTCTTGGTTATAATCTGCGCCGTAATAATCTTTATTCCTTTTGTTGCAGAAAGAACTGCTGTTTCCTAAATCCACCTTGACATATCCGTTAGGATCTCCATCTTGCTTCTTACGTTTGACAATTACTCCATTACAAGATTTTTTTTCTTCTGTCCTAATATCAACACATTCTATACATACTTCTGTTTGTTTTTGTACTTCTTGTATTATTCTCAGCAAATTTGTATTTTTCAAAATCATTTTAAAGTTGGAATCTTCTTGTGGGGCATCCAGTACAAAAATATGCCCTGAATTATCTAAACGCAAAATTACCGCTTCAAGAACGGCCTTAATAAGCAAAGGATTTGTAATAACGTGCTCCCATTTACTTGTTTTTAAACTACATTGTCTAACTAGGTTTGGTTTTATAACTACATGATCTCCAGGTTTCACTTCTGATACTGCATCTAATATCAAACGTTTCAGCGAATCATCTATATTTTGATATCCTTGTTTTTCCTGTTGCTGGTAAACAAATACATCGTACCTATTCAAATCCATTCATCGATCTTCTTTCATATGCTCGACGTTATTCGAGCTTAATATGTTGCTCTACTATTTGATATTTTCCATTTTGGGGAACAGAAAGGTGGTCTACAATCTTCAAAGTAAATTCTATCTTATGATTCGTTTTACTTTCTAATAGTTCCTTTATTTTTATTTGATCTTCTTCGAGATATAGATTAGATACTTGTATTAACATTTCAACTTTTCCAATTTCATATTGAACGAGTTTGTACCTAATTATCTTATCAAACGCATCGGAGTGGATATTTAAAGCTGTGAGTGATACATAAGCTTTGTCAATATTTACCAGCATATCCTGATGCCATCTCCCAGTTATTTTTTGAAGTCTTTTATAGCATCTACCGCATTTACACGTAGGCGTCTGGCTCCATGATGCCATATCTCCTGTTTTATATCTTATTAGTGGCATGTCATTATTTAAAAAGCCAGTCGCTACTATTTCTCCAAATTGTGAAGCAACGCCTTGTTCGTCAATTATCTCACAATATCCATACAAAGGTTCAACGTGGTATTCTGTACTGTATTCACATTCACCAGCAATAACTAACCTTTCAGAATGACCATAAAAAGAAAATACTTTTGTATTAAATATTTTTTCTACATATTCCTTTTGTTCATCTATGACATTTTCGCTAGTCGCTAAAATAGCTTTAAAATGGTGTTTTATATTTATATTGTTCTGATCTATGTATTTTGCTAACATCAAAATTGCCGACATATAGCCATGTATAAACTCAGGTCTATATTTTTCTACTGCTTGACAATAAACATCCATAGTTTCTTCACGCATGTCAAATATATTGCAACTAAGTTCTCTTCTTAAAGGATCATAATAATAGTTCTGTTTCTCGCCTGCAGGATGCAGCTTTTTTCCTCTCAATACCAGTCTACTGGAATTTGGCCGATATCCAACTCTTTCCCAAATTTGAATCGTATATGCCCACTCTTGCATCGTTATATTGTCCGGTTGGAAAAAACCTAAGGGGGTTCCTGTAGAGCCAGATGTCGTTACATAAATCAGTTTTTTCTTTTTCGAGTCATTTGCTATCAATTTGTCAGAATATTTTTTTACGATATCTCTGTCGATAAATGGTAACTTATTTATATCTTTAACTCCATGAATCGAACTGATATTAACTCCATAAGTATCATAATACTCCCGGTAAAACGGAACTTGCTCATAGGCATGTCTAACTGTAAATACAAAGTGTTCATCTACTAACTTATCCAGATCTGCCTGTGCCAAATATTCTACTTCTTGAATTTTTTTTAATGTTCCAGAAAACACATTACCATATCTTACTCTTTCTGGAATCATGTAATAGACTATGCCACCAGCCTTTAATAACCAATCCGGAAGCTGATAATAGCATGTCTTAGCTATATTAAATAAAGACATTTATAATCCCTCATTATGTTAACTTAAATATGGTATACTCCTGGAAGTTTAATAATATTATGACAGTCAAGCACTACTTTATTAGAGAGCTTATTTAAGTTTTCTTTTATCTCATCATGTTTCACCATTATTACTACCATGTCTATATTTTCGAGAAAGCTATCAAGATCGTAATATTGATTGGAAACCACTTCTTTAGTGATAAAAGGATCATACACTTTTAATCCTGTTGCAAGATGACGCTCTTGACTTTCCAGGAGCTGAAGGGTAGGCGACTCCCTCATATCATCCACATTTTCCTTATATGTAAGTCCATAAAGCCCTACCCGATTAGTATCTATCATACCTTTTTCTTTCATAATTTCGTATATTCTATTAAGAACAAAGTCTGGCATCCCATCATTGGTCCTCATAGATTCATCAATGACCTTTGCAAGACTAGGGTAATCACCAACCAAAAACCATGGGTCTACAGATATGCAATGACCTCCAACGCCGGGACCTGGTTGTAAAATATTGACTCTAGGATGCATATTACATATTTTGATAATCTCATAAACATCCATATTATCGTGACGGCATATTTTTGCCAACTCGTTCGCAAATGCGATATTCACAGCGCGGTACGTATTTTCAACAACCTTAGTCATCTCTGCAGTTTTAATATCCGTAACAACAATTTCGCCCTGACAGAATTGCGCATAAAGGGCCTTAATTCTTTCACCAATAGCTTGGTCATCTGCGCCAATTGTTCTATTATTATGGAGTAGCTCGTATACCATATTCCCCGGAATAATACGTTCAGGTGCATGTACCAGATAGATATCTTTATTAAGTTTGAAACCATTTTTTTCAATAATAGGCCTTATTTGTTTATCAATTGTACCAGGAGACACTGTTGATTCAATTACTACAGTTGCTCCGTTTGGACAAACATTCATTATACTTTTTATGGCTGCTATTACGTAATAGGCATCTATTTTTTTACTAAACTTATCATATGGTGTAGGAACAGATACAATATATGTGTCAGTAACTTGGTACTCTGTACTAAATTCTATTCCTGTGCTAACTGCGTCTGCAAAAAGTTTATCCAGACCATTTTCTTGAAATGTGGTTTTTCCAGCATTTAAAGTATTAATTAATTCATTACTATAGTCCGTGCCTATAACTTTGACTCCGTGAGAAGCCAACATCAGCGCTGTAGGTAATCCTATATAACCTAAACCAATTACATTGACCATTTCTTCTCTCCCTCATATTGATGTATTAAAATATATATTAGTCACAATCTTTTCTTCTAAATTAAATGTACTATTTATTTCTAAACAAATGGAGTTCTCTTTCATACCAAAGTTTGAGGCTACTTTACATCTGGCGATTTCTATTGCATTTGAACTCGTTATCTTATAAATCTTATCTATAATAACTTCATTTTCATCTAACCGTACTACTTCACGACCTGGAGTAAGATGGTATCTAACGACTGCCTCATGTTTCCCCTTTCCCTTTAGATAGTCAGAAATCTTTATTCTTCCATTAATCTTATCAATCTCTAACTTTCTGATATGAGAAACAGGCTTATCTAGTATATTTTCATATCCATCATGTAATGCGGTAAATTCATCATCTGTATCACTGCACCTTGAATTAATCAATATTCCATGGGACCTTATAGCCACTCGAAATGCCGACCAGATTTCCGAACTATTTCTACCATCTATTTCTACCGTGTTATGTGCTTTCGTACTTCTACAATAATTTCGTTCATTGCCAGGTTCGTAGGTAAATACCCCACTATCTGCAAATATCTGCGTTTCTTCGGTAGCCCATAATACACTTAAGGAATCTGCATGCGCATGCCCCAAGTTTTCATCAGGTCCACAATTTCCGACATCAAAATAAATTGAATGTTTTATGCCATTATACTCAAACAGGTCATGTACATAACCTGTGTCTTTATATATAGTTACGGGATTCCAATCTGGTTTTCTCGTTAAAACTTTTATTTCCTCCCATCTACTGCTATAGAAACCAATTTTTCCTTTAGGCGCAGCATCATTGAAAATGACCTTGCTGGTTCCGAGAAAATCAGCTGCATCAAACGGATAGTCATATGACGCATCATTAACTAATGGAATATGTCCGTCGCTGCTTATCATTCCATTAAGAAATGTATATGCATTACATAGAACATCTGCAAATCTGCTATCAAGAATCTCTTTTCTCCATACCATTAAAACAGTTGCTTCAAACAGCTGCTGTAAAGACTCTACGTGGTAAGATATGCTCCTTTCATAATGACCTCCGTCCGGAAGGAACTGTAACGCCGCTTCCTTAATTAACAGTTTTTTTCCGTACTTATAAAAGACGGGATTATTTAAAAATGCCCCTGCATACATTAACGCTTTTCCTTCACTAAGCAGATGATTAGCGCCTAATTGATATTCAACAGAACTTTTTAATTCTTTAGCTTGACTCCATATTGAACTTGTATATTTACCTGTACTTTTTTGCACTTGATGTGCATTTTCTGATATGAATCCAATCCAATTCATTAATCTTTCGGCAATTACATATGGATTCCATTTATCTCCCGTAATATAATCACTATTTTGTTGAATCCAATCCTCGATTAGATCGAAGCCTTTATTTAAGTATTTAATTTGTCCTGTCTGTTTAAATGCATCAGATAAGGATAATAAATATTTAAAATCATTGATTCTAAAACATTTCAAACGATACGTAACACCAGTGCAATCCCAATCAATCTTATTGTCAAATGAAATAGTCTGTCCTGATACAGTAGGAAATACGCCATTTAAAATACCATCGGCTTCTTCTAAAAAACCAGTTTTGGGTATCCCCTTTTTATATATGTATGGAATTTTAGTAATCACTATTTTAGTTGTTCTAATTTTTGTTTTTCGCTTAAAAGGCCTTCTTGCAATGTAATACAGTCGATATATCCACTGTCGAGGAGTCATGTATTTCACTGTATTCCAAATGCGTTCTGCATTACTTATTGTACTCACAATTATTCCCTTACCTGCTCCATAATTTCCATATAATCTTTCGCGAGTTTCCTTCTTGAATAATGTTCTTTTACAGTTTTTTTTCCATTCTGCCCCATAATTTGAATTTTCCTATTCCAGTCACGATCACTGAAGAAATCATCAAGAGTTTTTAAATCTTCCTCTAAAGTACCAGTTAGTGTTAGTCCCGCTTGATAATTATTAATAATATCCGCTGCTTCACCCGCTGGACCAATATACATAACTGCAATTCCTCGCCCCATAACTTGAAATAGCTTGGAAGGTATAGTATATTTAAAATCATCTGTTTTTTGTAATGTAATAACAGATAATTCTGTTAACTTGTAATATTTTTCTAACTCTTGTGAACTCATTCCTGAAAATTGCCTTATAAAATCATATTTTTGCAGCCTTATATGTTCTTCTATTCTATTTTTTTGAGCGCCCTCTCCAATTAAAAGATATTCAAAATTATCACAGTGCTTTTTAATCTTTTGTGCGTAATCAAAGGTCCCTATTATGTTTTGCGAAAGTCCTAATGTCCCGAAATAGCTAAGCACAAACTTGTTTTCTAATTCTCTTTTAGTATTCTCTTCCGTAATGTCAACACCATTTGATATTACAAAAATTTTTTGAGGATCAATACCATCCTTTTGGAGAACATTTTTGAATCCATTAGTTACGACAATTACACTTTTCGCCTTGCGACAGAGAAAGAGTTCCAGCGCTTTCATTCCTTTAACGGCCAAACTATTTGCTGAGTGCCCCGTGGCCTGTAGCTGTTTATAGGATATATCTCTAATTTCTAGTACGAAAGTAGTTTTGTATATCTTAGCGCCACCCCACGCCAGCAAAGCAGTAAAAATAACTCCTGATGTACCCAGTATTACATCCCAGTTCTTTCCAATTTTTCTTTTATTGAAAAGTAAATTAACGATTCCAAAGAACAGAAAACTAATTGCATTTTCAAGCCTTCTAAACGTTGTAGTATTAGGTTTAGCAACAAGTTTGCTTCGTATTACTCTAACTCCATTAATTGTTTCATCATTCATTAACCGAGGAGTATAACCATCAAAAATCTTTCCCGCAGGATAGTTAGGATAACCAGTGAATACGGTTACATCATGTCCCATTTCTGTCCAGAACTTAGAATTATCAATTGCTCTGAAAGCAGGCGCTATAGATTCTGGGGCATAAAACTGCGAAAAATATAACAGTTTCATTATAATTCTCCTATCTAAGTATTATTTGTTATAATTAAGTTACAAACTATTTTTATGCTTCTATATTTTCGCTTGAACATCGATGTCTTTCTGAAGGAGGCTCAATAATCGTGCCCCTGTTTGGTATAAGCGTATTCAAAATATGTTCGTATGTTGTAATAAGTCGATATAAATATTAAGTTTTATATAAGACCAAATAACCATATTTCCCATTCCAAATAGCCATAAATTCTTTGATCAAGATAAGTAAAGGCTTGCATATATAATATAAATACCTTGAATAAGAATACATATATTAGCCTCGAATAAATTGACAAAAATTTAGAAGTTGTGGTAGAGAACACTTTATAAATAATCACTATCGTCATACCATTTTGTTAATAAGTATTTTGAGTATATTATTTATGACTAGCCAGTCGGAATAGTTTTTCCAGTTATTAAGCAGTTCAATAAAATTATTAATACTAAAGAAATAAAAGCAGAAACTAATTTTTTCAAAGTAAGCAGGCCAAGATCCCGCAATAAATCCAGAAAATTGAGTCTTTATTTGTAATAGACTTTAAAAAATATGACTTTCCGGTAATGCTAGTAATATAAACAGTGTTATAAGCATGATTATATGAAAACTAATGTTTACCTGTCTCAAGGCATTTATATCCCTTTTAACCAACAAATAATTGTTATTATTTACAGTTCATATCCTAAAACTTATTATACTTATCTATCTAATCCCCTACATCGCCCCACTCTTCCCAAACACCACCCCCACAGTCCTCATCACAATCTTCACATCCAGCCCCAAACTCCACTTGGTAATATACTCCTTATCCAACCTCACAACCTCTTCAAAGTCCGTAATATCACTTCTCCCACTCACCTGCCACATTCCGGTTATTCCGGGCTTTATGGCCAGCCTTACGCGGTGGTGCAGTTCATACTTATCCCATTCATCGATAGTTGGCGGTCTCGTACCGACCAGGCTCATATCGCCTTTCAGCACATTCCAGAACTGAGGAAACTCATCGATCGAATACTTTCTGATAAAACCTCCGATCCCTTTATCACCACCAATAATCCTGGGATCGTGGTCCAGCTTGAACATCATTCCATCTTTCACACGATTCTGGGCCATCAGTTCTTTCTTTCGCTTCTCCGCATCCATATACATGCTGCGGAACTTATAAAGCTTGAATCTCTTACCGTTTTTACCTACCCTGATCTGTGAAAAAAAGACAGGTCCCGGTGATTTTATGTAAATGCATGGTGCCACAATCAAATACAAAATTCCAGTAATGATACATCCAATCAGGCCGCCGGCAATGTCCATCGCCCGCTTATAAAGCGCCTGCTTCCAGGAAGCCATATTAATACTGCTCGTTAAAACGGTGTAGCTTCCCAACCGCTCTACCCGCTGAACTTCACCTTCCAGCTTTGCCATCTCAATCAGTTTTAAATGAATGGTGATTCCCATCTCAATAAAATCATTGATCAGGTCTCTTGGAAGCGGAACCTCTTTGGGCAAATCAAGAAATACCTCATCCACCCATTCTCTGCAGACATATTCTTCCACATTCTCCAAAGTAGCCACTACCGGCACATCATTGATCCTCTCTCCTACCCGGTCCGCATCAAGAAGGCTAATTCCCTTAATTTGAAATCCTTCATAATTGTTGTTACGAATGGTATCAATCACTGTATCCATCATTTCTTCTGATGTTATAATTAACAACGACCGGTTCCCTTTGCCTAAAACACCTTTAGTTTTTAAATATTTTTTCCAGAGAATTCTGGCTATGTAACTGATAACCGCATATATAATACCGGTCAGAACCAGCGTAATTCTGGAATATCCCTCGCCGGTCTGCGTTGCAAATAAATAAAATACTGCAATTAAAATAATCTGGCATACGTGCTTAAACGTAGCTGTAAACTCCTTGTAATATCCTCTCTTCAAAACATTTTTGAAGCTCTCGCCAAAGAAAGTGACGCAGACTTGAATTAAGAAGAGTACAAAGGCCATATTACGATACAGCTTATTCTCATATGCCAAATGAACCCCATGTCGAATAAAATAAGCGCTTATAAATGCCACTTGCAGACAAATTAAATCCAGGATCATAAAATCCCAGTGTTTCAGCCAGCCCAGGTTAGCTTTTTTATACATTTTTTATCCTCACCCTTTTAGTACCATCTAATCCATTCTCAACAGAATGTCGATTTTTGGCACTTCATCATCTGTTCGCGTTAGAAACAGGTGCATGATATGCGTTTAAAACTTACTATTATTATACCCTCAAAACAGGTGTTGTCAACCTTAATGAACCATATAATAATTTTATATACGGTAATTTCTGGAAAGTGAGGCTTATGAATTGGCAGGATATAATCGAATTGCTACAGGGGAAAGAATCAGAAACAGACGGATGATCATGGGATTAACCCAGGAAGAGCTTGCGGAAAAAATCGGCCGTGCTTATAAATACTGTCAGGATATTGAACGCGGTACCTGCGGTATGTCCATTGATACAATGCTTAGCATTGCAGCCTGCCTCAATATTTCGCTGGATTACTTAATCTACGGAAATAACGAGGATTCTACCGAATTTGCAGACCTGGATACAGAGCAACAGGCAGTTATCGAAATTCTGGGAAATTGCAGCCATAAGAAAAAAAGATATGCTTTGGATTTGTTAAAATTATTTATGAAGGCTTGTGATGAGCGCTAAAGTAACAAAAACATTTGTCATGACCACAGTCATATTTTTATAAATGAAACAACAGTTATGATTTAAAATACTGCGCTTCCTGGCTTTTACTGAGAATTCGCACATATTTGCGGCCATTTTTTAATAGTTATTCAAATACGATTCAATTACATCAGCACTGCTCTTATAATACTAATTATAATACAATTATTATAGAAGAAACTAATCAAAAAAACAGCCTGCTGGTTTCCGTCTTTCCCTTTTGTCTGTCTATCAGGCAAAGGCATTCCACCAGCAGGCTGTATTTCAATCGTGATTACGCAAGGTTTTTCTTTCCAAACATAATCTGTCTGTATTTATAAAGAATTCCCATTAATAGATTTCCCAGAACACCAATAGCCAGAATCTCACCAATCCCTACGGTTATCATTGCATACAGAATCATATCTTCCGAGCCATACGCAAAACGCAATACCCACGGAATCACAATCGTATTCGCCAGAATGGGAGGAAGGCAGACTGCCCACTTGTTTTTGCGGAGCATCCAGGAACCCAACGCACCAATCAGCGTAGCCAGACTTCCAAAAATGATGTCCAGTGCTGCGGCGCCGCACAGTAAATTGGACAGCAGGCAGCCGATAAACAGACCTGGAACTGCGGCCGGGGTGAAAAATGGCAGGATACAAAGCGCTTCCGATATTCGGAATTGAACCGGACCGAAACTTATCGGTGCAAACACCATCGTAAGTACGGTGTAGATGGCAGCAATCGCCGCCGCATAAACCATAAAATAGGTTCTGCTTGAAGATTTTTGTAACATATTCAGTTCTCCTTTAGTTTTGTTTTAGGTGTGGAAGGTTTCGAACACACCATATATTTGCTATTTTGCCTGTGTCACAAGGCAAATCAGTGTTCTTACTATAGCATAAAAACAGAGCAAACGCAAGATCCATCCCACCCTCAGAACTTACCAGATTTTCACCCGTTTCTCAGGCGCCACATACATGCCGTCTCCTTCTTTTAAATCAGGGTAAACCTTATAAAATGCTTCCGTAGAACTCAAAACTGCATTCACTCTCACCTTTGCCGGAGAATGAACATCCGTATTCAGCCTGTGAATCATACTTTCCTCCGTATATTTAGACGCCCAGATACGGGCATACTGCCTGAAAAGAGAATCCAGCGCTTCCGTATCATCTCCTGCAATAGAGGTCACACAGGCCAGTGCCCCCAGATCGGCAATATTTTCGTTTAACGTTTGTTGCCCATTTACGTAACGTCCTTTTACCGCCTCCTGGTCATTGTAGTACTCTGTCACTCGGAGTGTCAGTTCCTGAAATTTCTTTAAATCTTCTTCTGTCCACCACATATTATAATTTCCATTTTCATCGTAACAGGAGCCGGAGGAATCAAATGCATGGCTGATTTCATGGGCAATTACCATACCGATTCCGCCTAAATTTGCAGCACGGCCGGCCTCCGGATCGTAAAATGGAGGCTGAAGGATTGCCGCTGGAAAAACGATTTCATTGTTTAATGGGTTGTAATACGCATTGACAGTCTGAGGTGTCATTCCCCACTGCCCCCGGTCTACCGGCTTCTTTATTTCTTCTTTTTCAAAAGATCTGAGCGAACGGTATACCGTTACCATATTGTCAATCAGACTGCCTCGGCCTTCTGGAAGAATCACTGCATTTTCGTAATAATCCGGCCAGTTGTCCGGATAGCCGATTTTAAGGGTCATATGATCCAGTTTCCGGATAGCTTTTTCTTTTGTTGTCTCTCCCATCCATTCCAGACCATTGATCCGTTCTTTATAGGCAGACAAAATCTGGTGAACCAGCGTTTCTACAGCCTTCTTGTCTTCCTCCGAAAAATACTTTTCTGTATAAAGCCTGCCGAATTCAAATCCAAATGTGTTCTGGACAAGTTCAGCGGCCAGCTTTTTATCCGTTTTTTTCCCTTGAACGCCCTTTTGCGTATTGTTCCATGCGATCGTACTGTCTCGTATTTCCGGGGTCAGAAAGGGACTGAAATCTTTTATCAGACAAAAAACGGAGTACTCCTTTAACAGAGGAAGATGATCTTCTGTCAAATAACTGTTAATTTTTTTAGCCTGTCCGGGATCATTTACCACCCAGGAATGAAAACCATCTGCCCCGGCCGCTTTTAAGTAGGCTTCAATATCAATATTGGCGTATAATGTACGGAGTTCCTCCAGGGACAGGGGATTATAAGTTTTTTCCGGATCATTCTGGTCAGACAAGGGGAGCGTTGCGGCTGCTAAATCAGTCTGGAATTTATAAATGTCTGAGGCTGTCTCTTCCGCTTTTTTCCGGCTGATGCCTGTGGATTCCATGATATTTTTTATATAATTTCTATATGCTTCTAATAAAACTGACTGTGTTTCATCTTCCAGAGTCTCTTTTCCAGGTCCCAGATCCGCACTGCCCAGATAACAGCCGTAATTTTGGGAATTTTTCATATCTTCAAAATAAGCCAGGGCAATCAGGCTGGAAAATCCCAGGTCATTGTTTACCGCTCCCACCGCTTCTATATATTCCTGAATATCAGCTGCGCCGCGAATACTGTCGAGATATGGCTGTAAGGCACCAAATCCGGCCCTTTTTCTCCCTTCCATATCCATTGCAGTCTGATATAAGTCGACAATTTTCTGTTCTGGTGATCCCTCGGCTAAATTTGAGCGCTGATTGATAACTTCATCAAGCAGTTCACTTAAATTACGATAAGACTCCTGTCCTAATTCATAAAAATAACTCCAGCTTTCAGAATCCTCAGGGATTTGTTTTCCTGCCAAAAGTTTTTGGTTTACATAATTGTAATAATCATCTTCCGCTCTAACACCGCCTGTCTCTGCCTTTCCTGCCGTTCTGACTGCATCCTCTATATTCTGCTCATCTTCCGGAGTCTGCCCCTTCTCTGTACTTTGCAGTGCTCCGTCACGTCCGGCAACAGAATCCTCAGCCATTGCCATGGAAGAAGATTCCGTCTCCTTAATCTCAGACACTCGTTCTCTTTGACCGCTACATCCGGATAACATCAATGATGCCAGGCATAATACTGTAAGGCAACCTTTCACTCGTTTTCTCATATCTATTCCTCTTTCTTCTGATGGTAGTGTCAAAGACTACCTCATGTTTTATAAAAAGCCTTGATTTTATAGAAGATTGAAATAAAAAGAGCATTGACCTCCCTTTTTTGGTATAATGTCAATCGCCAAACCAACCTTATACAAAGGAGGCAATGCTCATGAACATTATACTTTATTGACTTCAGTTAATTCAAGACTTTTATCAGCAAAACTGCTGGCTGATTCTATGCAGGACTGGAACTGGCTGGATCTCATTTCCCACTCCTGCGCTCCCCGCTCCCTCATCCACCACAACACTATTACTATGGCTATTTTTATCTTTTTCATGCCGCCTACCCAAAACTTGCGCAGATTCCCCGTTGTATGCCCCTTCAGGATAAGTTATAATAAAACCATCATGATTTCCCCGGCACGCATATCTGCATCAATCCCATATCCGGCAGGCAGAAACCGGGCGCCAGGGAGTCTTTATGGAAAGAGAGGAAAAGCCATTGAACGAACACAGCGCTTATGTTCTTCCCAAAGATAAACGAGTCAAAGAAATCTCTGAAAAGCCTATTGAAAATGTATCCGATTATATTTCCAAAATAAAGGAGTATATCGAATCCCGAAAAGGCGAAAATTACAGTTATGTGTACCGCGGAGAGCCCCAGATTTATCCGACCTCCTGCCGCGCCAACATCTTCCGAAGAGGGGTCATGGATGGCAATCCTTTCTTTGAAAAGAGCCTCTTTGACGCCATGAGGCAAAACCGGCTGACGGGTGAGAAACGGTATCTGGACAACGCGATTGACGCCCAGCACGGGGAGTTTCCCAGCCGGCTTCTGGATGTGTCCTATAACTGCCTGACTGCCCTGTATTTTGCAGTCACGCCGTACTACCGCAAAGACGTTGATTCGCTGGATCACAAGGACGGAATGGTATTCGTATTTTTCATCGACGAGATATTCAGCCCCAGCGCGGAGAACACCAATGCCAATTACGATGCCATCATCAACCGGGACAGAGAGTGGCACCGGGATAAAATTATATTTGAGAAAAATCACAAATTCATTGACCACACAAAACTGAATAACCGGATCGTGGCACAGCAGGGCGCTTTCATACTGTTTCAGGGCAACGATGCCGCCGATTTACCGGCATGGATGACGTATGGCATCCGAATTCCGAAGGAAGCCAAACCCCTGATCCGAAAAGAGTTAAAGGAATTTTTCGGAATCCATACCGGAAGTATTTATCCGGAGATTGTCAATCTGGTAGATGAAATCAGCAATAAAAGCCGGAAACTGAACACAGAGAAATTCTGCTGCAGCAATGAACTGATGTATGCCGTCAGAATGCTGGAAAAGGAGCTGGATTACTATTTTGACTATATTTTAGATAACCGGAAGGATTTGGATACGGATGAAATTCTGGTCTACGTGGAAAATATGATTAACAGCTACCGGATCGGCCTGCTGGACTTTACCCAGAATCTGAAAGAGGCCATCCAGAAAGTATACTTATCAGAAGATGAACTGAATACCATTGTTAACCGGTATAACCAGTTAATTCTGGAATTTTCCAAAGAGTTAAATCAGCACGGCGTCCATAAATTTTCAGGAGACCAGCTGCTAATCAGTATGGAAAGGACAAATGATTATGAGCGAAAATCGGATGAGAGCCAGGAGAATCGAAAATTATAAGGAATATATCAGAAATATTTTAAGCAACCGTGATATCGACTGTGACGAGACCTGGTGGGACAGCGAGGAGGCTCATAAGGCGCTGAATCTCCTGGTTCGTGCGGAGAAATGGGAAGTCACCTCTTCCGTCCAAATGGGCATTGACAGCAGCGAAAATTTTCTTTTTCTCAAGTTTACAGAGGACAGCGGCGGCCTGCTGCAGTCTCTGGAAGAGCAGGCCCGAATTCTGGCAAAGCTGCCGGAATCCGCGGAAAAAAATATCTATATCATCTGCCTCGTGGACAATATGAAAAGCCGGGTTTTTCTGGAAAGACTTTTTCTGTCTGCGGAAGGTAAGGCGATGAAGAAAAATATCCGGAAAGAGATGAAGCCCTGGAAAGGCACCGTAAATTTTCTCTATATTCTCGACAACAGCTACCATGAACAGGACATTAAACTGACCAGTGTAAACCGGTTTGAGTTTATTCAGATGCCTCCTATGAAATGCCATATCAACTGGGAAAACGAGGATAGGACAGAGGTATCTAACCGCGGCTATGTGACCTCCGTCCATCTGTATCAGCTGGTTGAGATCTACAACAGAATCGGAGACAAGCTGTTTAAGCGCAATGTCCGGTACGGTCTGAACGAACAGCTGGGTGTTGACCGGGCTATCAAGGAGACGCTGAGAAACAGCCCCGGCGAATTCTGGTTTAAGAATAACGGCATTACCATTCTGGTAGAGCGGCCTGATTTTAAACTGGACCGCGTGGAGGAGGTCCTTCTGGAACATATATCCGAATACGGAGAGCTCCATTTCTCCGTCATCAACGGAGCCCAGACCATTACCGCCTCTGCCCAGTGCCTTTATGAAATGGAATACGATTTAAAAGAGCTCCAAAAAAATGGTGAAGCAGAGGAAGCCGCAAAACTTGAAGAGAGGATCCGGAAGTCTAAAAATGCCAAGGTACTGCTTCGGATCATACATATCTCGCACTCTGCACAGACCGCCGAATCCGAAGCAGATTCAACCCGGGAGGTAAACGAGATCAGCGTGGCTTTAAACCGGCAGAAGCCCATTAAGGCGGAAGATATTGCTTTTGCATCCCCGTTTGTGGTAAAGCTGGCCGCATTTCTGGAGCGGGAACAGATCAATGGGAAACGGTATTTCAGGCTGGTTAAGCGCGGGGAAGGAAACATCGCCAGACGCACGGTCGACCTCGTCGATTTTGCGAGAGCCCGGAAAGCATGCGCCGGTTACCCAGGAGACGCGCGCAGCAAGGGTACCAATTTTCTGCTGAGTACCAGAAATGAGACCGGGGGCGAATACAGTTTTCAGGATAAAACCATTTTTGTGCCTGAATGGCTGGAAGCGGAGGACGAACTGGAAGCAGGCATTTTTGCAAAATATTACGGCGCGGTATATTTTGCAGTGAGAGTGGCTGATTTTTACGGAAAAAACGCAAAGAAAATCATCACAGACAATCCCTTAAAAGCTGCTGTTCTGCAAAACGGAAAATGGTACTTTACCACATATATGGTTCAGCTCTTTAACGGATACCGAAGCGATTTCTCCCAGTTTACAGATTGTTTCGAACTGATCCGGGATAAATTAAAGGACTTAATGGAACTTTTTGCGGAATTGTGCGGCGAAGCAGCACAGCAGTCGGGCAACTATCCGGTTCTGGACTCTAATACATTTAAAAAAGACGAACTGTACATCCTGACCCGTAACGAGGCAGACGCGAACCGCTTTGCGCAGATCATAAACGATAACCTAGATGACGACGAAAAGATCGACCTTGTAAGTTACCGCGAAGTGACAGGCGGTAACCGACAGCCATCTTCAGATGCAGACAGCCCGGCACAAAAAACACCCAACGGCAAAGCCAAATTCATTAAATTGAACAACGGGCCGGTCGAACGGGTCAACAGCACCGCCCACGCCATGGTAAAGACGGTTCAGTTTGTTCTCGACAACTATCCCGGCCATGAGGAAGAGCTTCTTATAAGCGGCACGGACTGGTTCACGGATGACCGTACAAGGGCGGAAGAGGGCTATGGCTATTTGAGAAGAAGCGTCGAAGTGACGGGCAGTGACGGAAAGACCTATTGGGTGGGGACCCACTCGAACAGTGTTGTAAAGTATAATCAGATCGACTTATTATGCAGCCTTCTCCATGTAAAAAAGCACAGCATCAGCTGGATGGCACTTGACGGGAAAACACCGTTGTTTTCCTGGTAGCGGTCTGAGAGATGCCATGATCTAAAAGAGGGGGATGTCTGAAACCAGACCTCCCCCTCTCAATCAGTTTCCACTCTATCTTCCATTCCTCTCCTTATACTTCCACCCAAACACCCCCAACGCCCCAATCCCCATCACCGTAAGCGCCATCCACACCAGAAACACGCTGTTCCACCCCAGCCCCAGCTGGATAACCAGCCCGGAAAACACCGAGGACAGGCCGGCGGCCACATAGGAGCAGAAATCCAGGAGCCCTGATACGAAGCTGGCCCGGTTGGCCCTTGCGAAGCGAAGCGGAAATACTCCCAGCAAAATCGTATTCACGCCGTACATCACGGCGCTGACGCCGCCTAATAAAAGTACTCCGGCAGTCAGCGATTTCCCCATAAAGACGCGGAGGGAAGCCAGAATAAACACGGAAAGTACCATCATGATCACCACCAGCACTTCTTCCTCCAGAAGCCGTTTTCTCTGAATCATTCCCACCAGGGTGATGCCCATAAAATTCATCACCGGTATAAACAACAGCAGGAACGAGGCCGTGCCGGCGTCCACGCCATAGATATCCTGTATCATGGTCGGTCCCCACAGCCCGATTCCATCCTTGATCACCCCCTGCGCCAGACAGGCGAGTATAATCCAGATCAGACCTGAAGCCAGTATAAACTTCCCAAGCCGGTTTCCGATGCCCGACGAGGAGTCAGCATGTTCCAGAAATGCCGCGGACGGTTTCACCACCCGAACGCTCTGAAAATCCGTAAATCCGGCTTCCACCGCCGTATTTTTTACATACGTCTTCCACAAAAATGCAAACAGAATCAGGGCGAAGCCAGGTATTAAAAATACCCACTGCCAGGATGCCGCCCGGATAATAAAGCCGCAGATCCCCCATCCGGCCAGCGTTCCTCCCACCATGGAGGTCGACAGCCACACCGCGGCTCCCGCGTGCTGTTCTTCGTAAAACCAGTGGGCAATCAGACTGATCATATTACACCAGATGGCGCTCTGCGCGAATCCGTTCACCGCCCATAAAAGGATGATAATCCATATGTTGTGGACGAACCCGATAGCCACATTTGCAGCTCCAGACACCATCAGTCCGAAAAACACCTGATGCCTGTTGTCCAGATAATCCCCCGCATAACCGTTGACCAGCTTCCCCACCGCATAGACCCAGAAAAACACACTCCCGGTCAGGCCAATCACCGCGGCGCCGCTGGCAAATTCCAGCGCCATGGCGTTCATGGCCACGGATAAATTCAGCCGTCCGAAATACGTCAGGAAATAACCGGTCCAGCAGAACAGAAACACTTCCTTCTGCTTTCTCCTTAAACACGCCCCCATTTCCATGATCAGAATCCCACCGTCATACCATCATATGCCACCACGAATCCGTCCTCGCGGACACAGTCCACGATCTCTTCGTGCATCAGCTTTCCATTGTGGGAGAAATGATTGATCACAAACACCGTGTTCTCTCCGGCGCATCCCTCACGAATCATGCGTGCTTTTACATGACGGTTGTCAGGCAGCCCCATGTGGTAATTTCCATCAGGTGCCTCTATATTGGTACAGTCGAAGCTGGCAAGGCCGATCATTTTTCCTCTCAGATAATCCCACGTCTCTTCCGGATAGTTTCCCGAATCATGACCATAAAACAGGCGTTTGCCGTCCTTTTCCAGAAGGTATACGAGACAGTTTTCGTCTTTTGCATGGTTGGCAGCCAGCGGCGTCACCACATATCCGCCGGGAAGGCCGACCGGTTCGAAGGGTCTTACCCGCTTGAAATCCAGCTGAGCGTGAAGCGTAGGACTGTCGTTCATTTCCATTGCCAGCCGGTATGCCGCTTCCACCTTATCATTTCCATAAACCGTCAGAACCGGCGCACCTGGCCGGTGTGCGTACGGCTCGCCCCGCATCAGCAGCTCCATGGGATAGAAATGGTCCTGATGGGAATGGGTAATCAACACCGATTCAATCGTGTCAATCTCCATGCCCTTCCGAAGGACGTGAAGATACGTATCGGGCGGAAGGTCGATCAGCACTGTATTGTCTACAACTGCCTGAGAACGGGTCCTGATGTTTTTTCCTCCCAGCTTTCTCGCCCTTTTACAAGCCTCGCAGGTACAGAACACGGCCGGCCACCCTTCGGCGGCGGCTGTACCAAGATATTTGATTTCCATATCGGTCTCCTTTCGCACTCAGCCTTTGACCGCGCCCGTGGTCAGGCCCTGAATAATATATTTCTGTGCAAACACATAGACAACCATTACCGGCAGCATGGAAAGCAGAAATGACGCAAAGGCCAGATTATAGTCAAAGGAATACGTGGTCTTAAAATTATACTGAAACAGCTGCAGTGTCCAGCTATCCTTGGATTTATTTAGCAGAAGCAGCGGAAGCATGAAGTCGTTCCATACGGAAAGCCCGTTTAAAATCATGATTGTCGCAGTCATGGGCTTTACCAGAGGAAACACAATCCGGATATACGTCTGAACCACTCCGGCTCCGTCGATAAACGCACTCTCCTCCAGTTCCCGCGGCACGCTGTCCATATAAGCTACAAAAAGGAACACGCCGTCGCGCAGTGCAAACACCAGGTTTAAGACAATCAGTCCCCAGATATTGGACATGTGAAAGGAACTGGCGATCTTCACCAACGGAATCATAACTACCTGGAAGGGCACGAAGAGGCCGATGACCAGATAGATATAGGAGAAACGATAGAATTTTGACCGTCTCATGTTCCGTGACAGCGCGTAAGACAGCGAGGGAATGACAAGCGCCATTAAGATCAGGGAACAGACCGTAATAATAACGGTATTTCCTAAATAACGGAAATAGTTCTGTTTTTCAATAATTTCGCGAAAATTTCCCAAATAGAACTGACTGGGAAAGGAGAAGAAATTAACCGTCGATTCCTCTCTCGTCTTAAATGCAGTAATAATCGTCACATACAGGGGCGCGGCTATCACCAGACAGCCCAGGACCAGGAACAGATACTTAAGGATACCGGAGAGCCGCAGCCGGCTTTTCTTTTTTTCATTCATGGTCAGTCCTCCTTCCTCGTCGTCCTGAACTGGAAATACGATACGACGCACACCAGAACAAAGATAACGACAGACTGGGTGATCGCATAGCTGAATTTCTGGTTCATGAAGGCATTTTCATAGATCAGGAACGCTATGGACTGCGTAGATCCCGCCGGCCCGCCGCTGGTCATGACTGTGATATAATCAAAGACCGTCAGACCTTCTTTTGTCACCAGGATGATACAGACGCTTAATACCGGCATCAGAAGAGGCAGCGTGATGCGGAAGAAGCGCTGAATTCCATTGGCTCCATCGATGGCAGCCGCCTCGTACAAATCACCGGAGATATTCTGCATTCCCGCAATCAGCAGCACCATGGGGATGGACACACTTCTCCAGATATGGACAATGAGAATGCCCCACATGGCCGTGGAGGAGCTGGACAAAATATTTTTGCTCAGAAAACCAATATTGAAACTCTTTCCGATCAGCGGAATTACCCGGTAATAGATCTCATTAAAAACCAGGCCTATGGTCACGAGACTCAGCGTAGCCGGGAAAAAGAAGGCAGCCCGGAAAAAGGTCTGCTGCTTTATCTTTGAACACAGAATAACCGCCAGAATCAGCGCAATCGTGATAACTCCCACCACAAGAATTGCACTGTATTCAACCGTAAAGACCAGCGCACGTTTGAAAACCCGGTCTGAAAACAGCCTTGTGTAGTTGTTGATACCGACAAATTTATACTCCTTCGCATATCCGTTCCAGTTCGTAAAACTGTAGTAGATTCCATAGATTACTGAAAACACGAAAAAGACCGTATATAAAATAATTGCCGGCAGTGTAAATGCCATATAGGCAGCCCGGCCCGCCTTCGGCCGTTTTGGTTTGTTTTTCACGGTCCATCACCCTTTCTGAACGATTCTTTTCTTCTGATAGAAAGAGGGTGAAATCAGCGCATGCAAGATTCTCACCCTCTCGTAAAATCTTAGTTATTATAGGTATCCATAATCAACTGATTTAAGTTGTCAAGCCACTGGTCTACATCCTTAGTATCAATCAATTCCTGGCAGATATTGCCGTACTCACCACCGAATGACGGCGGCCAGCTGTTGGATGGAACACTCATGGTCTTACCGGTCTGGATATAATCCTTAAACATGGACTCAAACTCACTCTTATTGAAGTTGACACCCTTGATCGCCGACGGAGTTCCATCGTAATCGGAGAACTGCTGCGCATTTTCAGGGCTGGTACAGTACTCTACGAAACGTTTTGCCGCTTCCGGATATTTTGTCGATGCGGAGATACTGAATGCCGTATCAATGTTGACACCCAGACGGTCGATGCTGCTTCCATTAAATGACGGGTAACGGAACATGGCAAACGGAAGATCCGGATTACTCTTTACAATCTCCGGGTACGCAAAGGTCCCTGAGAAGAACATGGCTGCCTTGCCGTTTGCAAAATCTGCGATGGCCTGCTCCTGGCCGGTTCCCAGGTTATCCTCCTGGCCGTACTGGCGCAGCTTTACGATAGTCTCGCCCATCTGGCGGAGTTCCTTGGAATCAGCAGCTGTCGTCTTTCCTGCTGCAATGTCTTCAAACAGTCCTACCGGATCTTCCAGCATGGTAACGCTGGCACGGTCACAGAACTGGCGGGCTGTCCATACATCCTTATCCGGGAACGTAAACGGTGTGATGTCGGCTGCTTTTAACGTATCACAGACCTTGTATAAGTTTTCAATGGTTGTGGGAATCTCAACTCCTGCCTTATCAAATAAATCTTTGTTGTAGTAAACGCCCAGCATGTTTAAGGATACCGGAACAGAATACGATTTGCCGTCGATGAGGCTGATATCCAGAATATCATCCGCCACATTTTCAAGCATTGTTTCCCCGGTTAAATCCATCATGTAACCGGCCTTTACCTGCTCCCGGAAGGAAGCATCCAGCGGGAAATGGGTAAATACATCCGGAACCTGGTCAGAAGCCATTCTCGTCATCAGAACCGTCTCTGCGTCCGGAACATTGGTATACTCGATCTTGATATCCGGGTTCTGTGCCTCAAATTCCTTGATCAGCGCTGTGTAATAGTCGGTTCCTTCGTCCTTCATCTGGAAGAACTCAATCGTTGTCACCTCTCCTGACGATGCGGCCTCTTTCGTGTCGGCTGCCGTTGTCTCCTCCGTTTTCTCTGTGGCTGCCGCCGGTGCCGCTGTCGTGGTCTCCGCGGTTTTGCCGGCTGATCCGCATCCTGCCATGGACACTACCATTACTGCCGCCATTGCTGCACTCAATACTTTTTTCATAGACATCCTCCTTATCATGCGAAAAATATGGGTATAAGTCACTTGTATCTTATACCCATATTATAGTGTTTATTTTTACGAATCATATTGCAAAACTGACATCAGAACATATAAATTATATTACTTTTCCGTTATTATGCATTAATTTTACATTTATATTACACGTTCTTTTTTATATTTTTACATTAACGCAGCTCAGGCTTATTTCTCTGTGTTCCAGGAGTTCGGCCGAAATATTTCTTAAAGTTCTGAATAAAATATGAGGGACTGGTATATCCCACCATGAGCGCCACCTCATTGATATTCATATCTCCGTTCTCTAAAAGTTCTTCCGCCTTTTTCATGCGCAGTCCCAACAGATATTTAGAAAATCCCATTCCGGTCCGTGCCTTAAAGAGACGGCTCAAATAGTTGGGGTTCATAAAATACTTCGTGGCGGCCAGTTCGTTTAAAGAGATCTCGCAATAATAATTATCTTCCAGGAATGCCTGAATCTCATCGATGATATCCCCTTCATTTACGGTTCGGTCCGTTTCCCCGCTGCAGCACGCCATACTGCAGATATAATCCAGAAGTCCGTTCATGTCATCAAAGTCCCAGAGAGGCCGGTAAATCGCTTCCATATCCATAGTGAAACAGATGCCCAGCAGCGCCTGATATGACTGTTCCAACTGCAGAACCGTCGTCATATCCGGCTGGATCATCTTTTTTAAGCAGAACTCTTTTGCTTCCCTTACCCGTTTTGCATTCAGGTGATTTCTGATTAAATGCAGGTCTTCCTTTGAGAGCAGTTCTTTTCCCCTGTCGTTATCAAATCGGTATAATCCCCGTTCCGGGTCCTGGAGCCGCAGACAACAGGCCCTTCTCGCCTGAGAATAAGCCTCCCTTATGGAATCCGGTCCGGTGAGCAGCATACTGACCCCGACAGCAGCCGGATGCCCCTCCTTCCTCTCCTGTTCCGCCAATGTGCCCAATGCCCGGATTTTCTTATCATATACCGCCACAGCACGTTCTTCCCCGCAGGAAACAATAACTCCCGCACCAGAGTGCAGGATGTCCTCAAATATCAAGTCTCTGCTAAAGGACAGATCACGAAGCCGTATCGACAGCTCCTCAAACTTCACGCCTTTCACCATAATCTGAGCCGCAAAAAAGCAGCCGTTTTTTAGCCCTGTCATCTCCCTGGGCAGCACATCCTCAGGGCGCTCTTCCCCGGATAAATACCGGAGCAGCAAAAAGCTTCCGGCACGCTTTTGTACCTCACGGAGCAGGTCTTCCTGCCTTTTTTCCTCCGCGCGCGCTTTCTTTATCGCATCCAGGGTATGAAACAGATCTTCTCTTTTCAGCGGTTTTAAGAGATAATCCCGCACTCCGTTGTGAAGGGCGGCCCTGGCGTAATCAAAGGTAGCGTAACCGCTTACCAAAACCACATCCACCGATGGAAAACGCTGGCGCACCACTTCGGATAAGGCGATTCCATTCAGTCCCGGCATACGGATATCCGTAACCAGCACATCCACCTTCTGATCTTCCAGAACCTTTAAAACCTCATCCCCATTGTCACAGGAGCAGCAGACTGTACTGTCCCGGTCCCATTCCAGTATTAATTTTTCCACAGCCTTTCTGGCCAAAAGAACATCATCCGCAACTGCAAACCTCATGACCTCACCTGCTTCCTATGACTATTTTTCACCCTCAGGTATCCTGATGGTAATCTTTGTTCCCCGTCCCTCTTCACTCTCCAGGATCAAACCATACTCTTCTCCATAATAATTCTTCAAACGAAAATTCACATTCAGCAGTCCGATGGAGTCGGTCTCTTCTTTATCCAGGCACAGAGCTCCCTGCTCCCGGCACTTTTCCTTCAGCTGCTTAAGCCGGGCTCCCGACATTCCTGAGCCGTTGTCCTCTACCGTCAGTGTTACGACACCTTCCTGTGAGGAAGCTGAAATCTCAATCCGGCCATCCCTCTTATCCCGGGAAAAACCGTGTTCAAAACAATTCTCAACCAGCGGCTGAAGCAGGAACTTAAGGATTTTCTTCCCTCTTACCTCTTCCGGGACATCAAAAACAGCTTCGATCTGTCCTGCCATACACAGCTTCTGAATATTGGTGTAACGCTCGATCTGCGTGATCTCATCCATCACGGTCACCAGGCTTCCTCCGCTGATGTTATAACGGAACATATCCCCCAGCCCGGTCGCCAGTTCGGATATCTCCGGTACGTCCTCCAGTATGGCAATGGAATTGATCACATTTAACGTATTATACAGAAAATGAGGATTAATCTGGCTCTCCAGCATCATGATCTGCGCCTTTTTCTGTAAATTTTTTGATTCATACTCCCTCAAAATACTTTCCTTCAGCCTTGCCGTCATGTTGTTAAAACCGTGAATCAGTCGGCCCAAATCATCCTGGCGGTTCAGCTCCTGCGTGATAGGGACCAGTTTCCCATTTTCTACCTGATGCATGCCCTCCTCCAGCACCCGGATAGGCCGCGTCAGTTTTACACTCAACAGGATACTGACGCCGATAAAGACTGCGGTCATAATCACGACAATGATGATATAGGATGCCATTCCCTGCATCATATGAAGCTTCAGCACCCGCCCCGCCGCCATACTGATGATGGTTAAATCCAGCGCTTCATTATATGTAGCCACCAGCCGCCAGTCTTCCCCGGAAAGACTCAAGTCCATCACCTGGTTTTTATTGGCTGCAAACTCTTCCTTTTTCTCAGAAAGCGCCTGCCTTACACCGGCTGCCATGGCATCCGTCACGCGCGGTCCCTGATAAATGACGTAATCCCCCTGCACCGCCATGGTATCCATGCTTCCATCTTCTGTAAAGACCATGAAACTCTGCCCGAACTGTTTTAAATCCAGGTTGATAAAGGCATCCCCCACCGGTTCAAACGTATACGTATCCACCAGCGAAAAGCCGTAGGTGATCGTCTTCACACTCTGCTGGTTGATTACTGTCTCATAGACCGGGGACAACATATTTTTTATCTTTTCCGCCTTCATGGTCCCGGCAAAGCTTTCAATCCGCTTCATATAAGTCTCATTATATCCGGCACCGCTGTAGGCGTTGTTCCCGTTGGATAAATAGGTAATGCTGGAGACGTAGGGATTGATTTTCGCGGACATTACATTTTTTCTCAGTTCCCTTAAAGTGGTAATGTATTCCGGCCGGTCCATATTAAAATCATTTTTTACAAACTGTATAATATCCGGATAGACCAGATACATGGCGGATGTGGTCTTCAAATGGTTCACAATGGTTTCCAGCCTGTCATCGATCATCTCGTTTGCCTGAGTCATATTTACCGTACTTCTGTCAATCTCCTCGTCCATGCTTCTTCTCAGAATGAGACTGACCAGTATGGTCAATGGAACCAGGATTACAACGAGACAGGCAGCCAGAATCTTTCTCTGCATCGGAATGTGTTTATACCAGTTCATCCTCCCACCTCTCTATACCGATTCCCGGAGGCATACTTCGCAGGGCACAACCACGGTCGGTTCATACGCTTCATTTCCCAGAATATCCGCCAGCATTCTGGCGGCCAGAAACCCCTTGTATTTCTGATTCTGACGTATCGTTGACAGCTTGGGCCTGGCATACTCACTGCTTAACAGTCCGTCGAATCCAAACACGGAAACCTGCTTCGGAATCTTGATATGCTGTCCGCGCAGGGCATTGATCACTCCCAGAGCCATTAAATCGCTGGCGCAAAAGAATCCGTCAATTTTCGGTTCCTTTTCCATGAGCCGGACCGCCTGCTCATGAGCCATATCATAGCGGAAATCCCCCTTTACAATCCATTCCGGCTTAACCGTAAGCCCCGCCTGACGGAGTGCCTGCATATATCCCTCTTCCCGCTCCTTTTCCACGATGGAATGCCCGCTGCCGGTAATCATGGCAATGCGTTTTCTGCCCCGTTTCACCATGTGTTCCACAGCTAGTCTCGAGTAATAGGCGTTGTTGACGATGACGCATCCCTTTCTCTCCCCTGTATACGGAATATCTATAAAGACACAGGGAAAATTCCCTTCAGCCACCTTCTTAACCGCCGATTCATCGTAATCCGCGTTCATCAGGATCATTCCGCCCGCGCCCCTCTGCCTGCAGTACGTCTCAAAGCACTCCGGACTTTTCTCCATCATATATACCACGGTCTCATATCCATTCTGATTGGCAAATGAATTCACTCCCTGCATAATGCCAAAGAAAAAGGAGGAATTCTCCGTCTGCTCACTGACCCCGGTTACCACCACCGCCAGCTGCATCGGCGTCTTCGCAGACAGTGTCTGTGCCGTGAGATTTTTCACGTAACCCATGGCCGCGGCCGTCTGACTCACGCGCCGTTTCGTCTCCTCGCTGACATCCTGCCTTCCGTTAAGCGCCCGGCTCGTCTGTGACACCGACAGACCGCAGGCCCTTGCTACATCCACCAGTTTTACCATACCGCACCTCCTTATGATCCACCGTCAGTTCCATCCTTTCGCCTTTCCAGACGAACGAAAATGACACGCTCCTCCAGGATTTCGGCAGATGGGGCTCTACAGACAGACGCCCGTCCTTTACCGATACGCCGGCAAAGCCCAGAACGATGCACTGCCAGATTCCTCCCATCGCCGCCGCATGAATTCCCTCTGCCGAGGTCAGTCCACTGTTTAAATCCACTTCGGCCGCCTTCCGGAACAACCGAAAGCTTTCCTCTTCCATTCCAAGGCGGGCTGCCGCCATGCTGTGCACATTAAAGCTTAAGGAGGAATCATGTACACATCGTTCTTCGTAGTACTGGTAATTTTTAAGAATAATATCCTCAGGAAACAGATCCGGCATTGAGGACAGCAGCATTACTACGTCCGCCTGTTTTAACACCTGATATCCGCAGAGCTGTTCTACATTGTAATGCTCCAGTATCTTTTTCCCACCCTTTCGAAAGGGCGTTAAATCCAATTCCGGAAGACTTAAAAACGCCTCGTCCTGAGGAATAATTCCTCTGGAATCCGGTTGTGGAAGCGTCAGCTTCTCTGCCCGTTCCCGCATCCATTCCTCCCTGGTAACAGCCCCTGTCTTTTGTTCCAGAGCCGCTAAAAGGTCTTCTCTTCCGGTCTGTCTGAGCCTTTCCAAAATCCGGAGTGCTTCATGGATATTCCATGACGCCATATAATTCGTGTATGCATTATTGGATACATGCTCGCTGTATTCATCCGGCCCGATCACGCCGTTTATATCATACTGTTTTCTTTCTTCGTTCCACTCTGCGCGGGAAGCCCAATAAAGCGCGGTTTCCAGAATCATCTCAAAGCCGCATTCTTCCATGAATGCCTGATCATCTGTCGCCTCAAAATACCGGTGGACCGCATACGCAATATCTGCATTGACATGGATCTCCTGGATGCCGGTATAGATAGGAATCGGCTTTCCCGTCACCACATCGGGCGCGCCTTCTGACGGCGTCACCTCTCCGTCTGTAATCCAGGCGCTCTCCCATGGAAATAATGCGCCCTCACAGCCATATTTAGCCACCTTTTCCTTCGCCTTCGGCAGCGTGAGATAACGGTAACGGAGCAGCCGTCTGGCCACTTCCGGCTCTGTGTACAGCCAGGAAGAGAAAAGAAACATCTCCGTATCCCAGAACGTATGGCACTTATAGGCCTCCCCGGACAGCCCTTTGGCGCCAATATTCATCCGCTCGTCATGCACCGGCGTCATGATCCGCAGGTGGTAAAGGGCAAATCTGGCCGCGCAGGAATCGAATACATCGTCGCTGTCAATCCGGATATCATGTAAGTCCCAGTATTTTTGCCACGCCTCGCCGCTCTCGTTCAGCGAATAGCTGAATCCTGCATTGGCGGCTTCGGCCGCCAGTGCGTTGGCATCTTCCACTATGGAAGGGCTCTTATATTTCCCACATGCGGATTCTTTGAAAGGTGTATCTGCAAAAGGGCTTTCACCGTCCCAATACTCGATATCTCTGGAAGTATAAATAGCGGCCGCATTTTCAAGTACGATCTCCTCCCCCTTTTTTGCAAAAATCTGGTAGAGCGTCCCAATCCTGCGCCGGTCCATATCGATGGAAGCGCGGTATGATCCTGCACTCAGCCTCGGAGCGCAGGCAGCGGCAAAGCGCACACCTGAATCCCATGCCTGAAATACCAGTTCCTCCCGCTCTCCCGGAATGCAGTGCCTCGTACCTTCCGTAAAATGCTGGGCTCCGCTGTTACTCACCTGTCCGTTGATTCCGGTCCTGATCTCCAGTTCCGCCGGTTCCTCCAAAATTAAAGACAGTCTCTGCATCAGCAGGTGGCGGTTCTTTAACGACACAAAGCGCTCCATCTTTACCTTTACCCGTTTTCCCTGTTCCGTTTTATAGGTAAAGCGCCTTTCTGCCAGTCCGTTATCCAGATGAAGCATGACGCAGTAATCCTCATGATTTCTTTCGCTCAGCTGGAGCAGCTCCCCGTCAATGGTAATCTCCTTTCCCATCACATCCGGAAGATTCGGAAGTTCAGAAACCTCTCCAAAACAGGAATCATACGTCCCTGCGATAAACGTATCGCGTTTCTGTCCGGGAACCGGCTCATCCACCGCGTATCGTACCCCCAGATACCCGTTTCCCTGGCAGAACAGCGATTCCATCTGGGGCTGCCACGCCCGGTCCCACCGGGGCACTGACACGCTCCATTCTCCCAATTCTATTTTTTCCATTAAAGCACCTCACTTCTCCAAAACGTTTGCGGAACTAATCTGATTCTATTATTACAATATTGCACGTAAAAGTCAAATATTTTATATATAATATTTACTTCTTTTCCAAATATGAATGAAAACGTTTGTGGAATCAGTCATCTCATGCTACAATAGCGTTAAAAGGAGGGGATTTCAATGAAAGAAACCTGGTGGAAAGAGGCGGTTGTCTATCAGATTTATCCGAGAAGCTTTATGGATTCCAACGGGGATGGAATCGGAGACCTGGGGGGAATTATCCGGAAACTGGATTATTTAAAAGAGCTGGGTGTGAACGTGATCTGGCTTTCCCCCATCTACCGTTCTCCCAATGACGATAATGGATATGACATCAGTGACTACTGCGAAATCATGGAAGAGTTTGGGACCATGGAGGAATTTGACCGGCTGCTTAATGCAATGCACGAGAAAGGGCTAAAACTGATGATGGATCTGGTAGTCAACCATACCTCTGACGAGCATCCCTGGTTCCAGGCTGCGTTAAAGGACAAAAACGGCCCCTACCGGGATTATTACTTCTTTCGGGATGGGAAACCGGGAGGTCTGCCGCCTAACAACTGGTGCAGTCATTTCGGATTTTCTGCTTGGGAAAAGGAACCGGAGGGTGATCAGTATTTTCTGCACCTGTATACAAAAAACAGCCTGATCTGAACTGGGATAATCCGTCTGTGCGGGAAGAGGTGTACCGCATCATGCAGTTCTGGACGGATAAAGGAATCGACGGCTTCCGCATGGATGTAATCAACTACATCTCCAAGGTCGCGGAGCTTCCGGATATGCCTGAGGATGGCCCCTATCTGGCTACACCTTACTTTGCCAACGGCCCGCACGTCCACGAATATCTCCAGGAAATGAACCGGCGCATCCTGAGCCAGCGGGATTTCATCACAGTCGGCGAGATGGTCTCCGTCACCACGGACCAGGCGCGCCTCTATACTCACGAAGACCGCCATGAATTAAACATGGTCTTCACCTTCGAGCACATGTACCTCGATGCGGTCGGTGAAGACAAATGGCAGATCCGCCAATGGAAGCTGTCTGAACTGAAAGCCGTATTCGGGAAATGGCAGACCAGCCTGGCGGATGGCTGCTGGAACAGTCTGTACTTAAATAACCATGATCAGGCACGAATGGTAAGCCGCTTTGGAGATGATGGAAAATACCGCGTGGAAAGTGCCAAGATGCTGGCCACATTTCTCCATACACTCCAGGGAACTCCTTATATCTATCAGGGCGAGGAGCTGGGTATGACCAACATCCGGTTTGACTCCATCGACCAGTACAAAGACATCGACACGCTCAACCATTATGCCGAGGCAGTCACGGTATTTCACGAGGATCCGGAACACGTTATGGAAGCGATCTACGCCAAAGGGCGCGACAATGCCCGGACGCCTATGCAGTGGGATGCCTCCCCGAATGCCGGATTCACCGACGCAGTCCCATGGATTCCCGTCAATCCAAACTACACGGAGATAAACGCGGAAGCGGCCATCCGTGACAGGGAAAGTATCTATCATTACTATCAGGATCTGATCCGTATCCGCAGAAATCATAAAGTAGTTGTCTATGGAGACTACAATCCGGTATGCGAAGAACATCCGTCCATTTATGCCTACACACGGCGCTATCAGGGGCAGAAGCTCCTGGTGGTTCTTAACTTTTTCTCAGATCCGGCTGTCATTGACCTTCCAAAAGAGTGCCTTCCTGAAAACGGGATCCGGCTGATTGGGAATTATGAAGATGCTCCGGCCTGCGAGGTGCATATGAAACTTCGGGCGTTTGAGGCTGTGGTATTCCTCGGAGGGGATGAGGTTGAGCAGATAACGATATAAGAATATTTCAAGGAATTGTAATATTTTATTTAAAAGGGTATTTGAAAAATACAAGTACCCAGTATATAATGTAACTAGATGTAATCAAGGGCTAACAAGAAACCGATGATTGCCGATCAAGCAAACAGTAATTTTAAGTTACCGGGCTATCCTCTGGCCAGAGAGGATAGCTCATTTTCTATTCTGGTGATTATCCAGATATGTAAGTACCGTTAATATCACTATGATTAACGGTAATATTTCCAGCGTATTCATTGCACGTCAGTCCTTTCAGTAGTTTGAAAGGCAATCACCGAGTCATCCTCTGACTTCTATATTAAATTGTTGTTTATTCAGCCATCCACCCCTGACGATTTCTACAAAACTTAAATTCGATCTATAATCCCATTTATAAAGCAATTTTCATTTACAACTATATGAAGTAAAACAGAATCATAACCTGCCTGCGGGTCGATCTGCACCCGCAGTGCCTGCAGTCCGGGTATAAGATTAAAGATACGCTCTGTACGGTACGGTAAACTCATCTCCTGGTTTGACTCCATCAGCACCTGTCCGTTTTTCTTACATATCACTATCCGTTTCCCATTCTCTTCCACTAACACCGCTTCATCTGCGCCGCTCACCACCGGACAGATCAGCGTTCCGTCATCAAACTCCGCCCGAATGCGCAGTTCTTCCCCTGAAACCTGGTAAGTAAAACAATAACTCTGTTCTCTGCCGGACAACGTTCTGCGTTTTTCGTCTCTCAGCTTTCCGCTGGCAGTAACCAGTCCGCCTTCTTCCGATACCCGGACATTGTCATCATAGAGACTGCTGTAGACAATACCGTCCTTTTCGGCTTCGATTCTCACTGCCAAGCACTCCTGTCTGACCCGGCATGGAATCTGCATATTGTTTAGTTCCTTTAAAGTATACCGGCTCATCCCGGCACACAGCAGAGTTCCCAGTCTCTCGTGGTGAAGAAGCGACAGTGTTCCGCCTCCGACATGGCCTCCGGGTAAATATTCCCAGTCACAGGCTGTCACCGTGGCCGTCATGGATCCCTTTGTTGCAGTCCAGCTTTCCGTTTCCGGGTAATACCGGATTCCCTCGGTCCGCTGTCTTGGCAGGCGCCGCTCTGTCCGGTCGTCCGCTCCCTTCCGTACTAAATTTCTGTCCAGAATTCCAGCCAATACCTTTGCATGGGTAAATGTATGATGAACGCACGGTGCCTGACCAGCCAGCCTATAATGCGGACCACCCGCCAGCAATCCATCCACGGTACATTCCTTCAGCAGATTTAGATTTCTTACAGCCGCCAATACAAAATCCGGGTTGTCATCTGCCAGAAGCAGGTATCCCAGCGCACAGCCATCTGAAGTGCGGCTCCCCCAGTAACTCCATTTATAATTTCTTGTTCCAAAACTGTTGTCCCAGGCACCGTTTTCAAGCAAAAACGGCAGATGTGCAGCCAGCCCCCTTTCCGCAGCCTCCAGAACTCTCCGGTCTCCGCTCAGATGTCCGTACAGAGCCAGAGACGGCAGCGTTTCCTCAACATTGTATCCGATATCGATGGGGCGGCAGCCTCTTTTACTCCTCTTTTCACGAGGCACCCCCTCTCCATACAACAAATAATGTTCGGTAAATGGAAGTCCGGACGGCTCAGCCAGTTCTTCCGCCTTTCGTTTATAGCGTTCCTCATGCAGCACCATCCAGCACTCATATAAGGCCAATGCATTGGATATGGGATAATTGATATTATTATCCTTTAATTCGTCAAACCGGTACAGGAATTCTGCTGCCTGCTTCAGGCGATGCCTCCAGATCGCTTTCGTTTCGTCCGACAGCAGCGCTTCATGAAACAACAGACAGTCTGCCAGCTGGATCGCGCTAAAGACCGTCGTTCCCTTCCACCCAGAGTCAATATCATTTAAAAAGGAACCGTCTTCCTGTGACACCGTGTTTTCCGCCCAAGTAAAAAGCCTCTCTGCAGCTTTTACCCATTTTTCATCTCTCTCAAGCGCAGCCATACATAAAAAGGGATACATCGCTTCAAAGCAGCGCCCATGAATCTTCCCGCACGCGGGGCAGAGAAGGGCGCCGTCGAGTCTTGGATTATTCGTATTCCTGATCTGAAGGCGAAGCATGGCTTCGCACCATTCCTTCAGGAGATCTCTGCATACTTCTGCCATATTATTTCCCCCATTACCAGTATGGATTCCAGTCATATTTTAATCTCACCAGGCCTTCCAGATAATAATAATCCCCCCAGAGATTGCACTCGTCGATCCCATGATCAATACAGTCGTTGTAAGGCGTCTTTCTCCCATATACTCCATGCAGAAGAAGTCCATCCGACTCTGAATCAGATTTCGCCGCACAGGTGTCATAAAGCGCTTTCATCAACCGGCTGGCAATTCCGGTATAGTACGAGGCCTTCTCCTCCGGCAGGTATTTCGCCATCTCCAGCATACCGCAGGACGCGACCGCCGCTGCAGAGGAATCCCGGGGTTCCATACTGCCATCCTCGAAGATAAAATCCCAGTACGGAACCAGACTGTGGGGAAGATGTTCCAGGAAATACCCGGTTACCTCCTCAAACAGCCTGACATACTCAGGATTTCCTGTATAGCGATAGCTCAATGCGATACCGTACACACCCCAGGCCTGCCCTCTGGCCCATGCGGAGTCGGCGGAATACCCCTGATGTGTGACTCCCTTCAGCGGTTCCCCTGTCTCCGGATCAAAATAAAAGGTATGGTAAGCGGAACTGTCAGGACGGATCAGCACGCTCAGCGCCGTATGTACATGGGCCTCCGCTTTTTCCCCGTAAATTCTGTCCCCGGTTACCTCGCCGGCCCAATACAGCAGCGGAAGATTCAAAAGACAGTCTATAATCAACCGGTAATTTCCCGGCTCATCCAGCTTTCCCCATGCCTGCAGAAACTGCCCCTTCTCATGAAAACGCTCCAGAAGCCTGCAGGCTGCCTTAATTGCGGTTTCCTTCGCCTCCTCGCTGCCGGTCAGCTTCCAGGCTGCCACACAGGATGGGGTATACAGAAATCCGAGATCATGAGTATCCGTCTCAATCTGATGATCGATGCGGTACCGAAAGGATTGTGTCTGTGCAAGCGCCGTCCGTTTCATCTCCGGATCGCCGGAACACTCGTATGCCAGCCACAGCTGTCCCGTCCAGAAGCCGTTGGTCCACTGGTTATTTGGCGCTTCCGTGTAAAAGTGATTGGTACTGAAAATATGTTTGAACCCAGATCCGAATCTGGACATGGAAAAACGGGTCTGGGATACGGCTGTTGCGAGGGCCGCGTCCAGTTCTGCCGGAGCCAGCTTCGGATAGTTCTGTAACTCTTCTTTGTTCATTCTCTTCTCCTTTTCTTCCTGTTTTTATTACAACACAGGAAAATTCTCATATTTACGCCGGAATCCGGCCGCATCAAAGGGAGCCATTGTAAGTAAATCCCCTGTTTCTCTGCTGTGCGCGGCTAAGCGGTTCGCCATCTCTTCCGCAATCTCATCGTGTTTTCCGTCGAACATCAGATTGGATGTTTCCTGCACATCCTCCTCCAGATTGTACAGCTCATAGAATGTTTCATCCTTAAATAAATCCACGATCAGCTTCCATCTTCCCCATATCATACAGCGCTGAAAATTAGACCGGGAGCCATTTCCGTCATACTGGATATAAGCAGAATTTATGTTCTCCGCCCTGCTCTCTCCACGAAGCAGCGGCATCAGCGATGTGCCGTCCATTTCATTTCCGCTGTCCATCTGAAGGTAATCGCACAGTGTAGGCAGTACATCAATGTGACTCACTACCTGGTCATACGATTTCTCAAAAGGTGTGAACGCCTTCGGGAACTTCATAAACAGCGGCACGCGGGCCGATTCCTCGTACATACACATCTTCTGAAACAGGCCGTGGGAGCCCAGCATCTCTCCATGGTCGCTGGTAAAGAGAATCAGGCTGTCATCATAGATTCCCTGCCGCTTCAGCTCCTTCAGAACCCGGCCCACGCAGTGATCCAGCATTCGCACCAGCCCCAAATAGACTCTCCATGCCTCCTTCCAGTGCCCCCGCCCATAGCGGGTCCCCACGATTCCCGTCAGATTATACATCTGAAGCGGGGACTGCCTGGGGTAATACACACCGATATTTTCCGGAAGCGCAAAATCCTCCGCGCCCACTGCCCCGTACCACGGATCCGGTATCTGAAGCGGTGGATGAGGTGCTAAAAACATGGCGTTTAACAGAAGAGGCTTCGTGGTATCCCGCCGCCGCAGGCCTTCCAGCGCCATCTCCGTAAAATAAGAATCAAAATAATACTGCTCTCCCGGTTCATACCTCCCGGTCTCCGCGTTGGAATAGCTGCTCACCCTTGTAGCCTTTCCGTCCACCATTTCCGGTACCTTTGTGCGGAATTTCCCGCCTCCCGGCATGGCAACGCCGTGTTCCTTCAAAAATTCTTTATAACTCTTCTCCGTGGAAAACCAGCGCGTACCGGAATCCACACGGTCTTCCAATTTCCCTCCGGTTGTAAACAAATGCTGCTTCCCACTGTGGATACTGTCCCAATCCCGCTCCATCATTGTGTATAAGTTGCCAAATTCCGGCCTGACATCTCCATAAACGGCGTCGGCCGGCTCCCATGGGTTGATCAGAGAACCGTTTCTGTTGGGATAAGTCCCGGTAAAAAACGAACCTCTGGCAGGCACGCAGAGAGGGCAGGCACAGTATGCCCGGCCAAACGCGGTCCCGTCCGCTGCGATTGAGTCGATATTGGGGGTAAATCCCTTTCCCAGCACATCATACCGCAGCTGGTCCGCCATAATTATAATAACGTGTGGCTTCAATTTCCGTCTCCTTTCCTTTTTACAAAGAGCCGCACCAGAGCATATTTGGCAACAGCTCTGATATACGGCTCTCCTGATTCATTATTTCCGCAAAAAATGGGGTAACAGGCACTCCTTATTCTGCGCTGTAGCGGGCATAAGCGTCCTTATAAATCTGGATATAGCGTTCCACATTCATATCCTGAAGCTTCTTCTGGAACGAATCCCACTCGTCCTCCACGCCGCCTTCCACGATCCAGCCTGCATACTTCTGGGCTACATAAGAGTCAATATCTGTCTGCAGCACGCCAATTTCTTCAATCTCGTCCCCGGTGAAGAACACGTTGGGATACATCTCGTCGGCCGGTACATTGTACGGAGCATAGAAAGCATCCAGTTCCTTACGCTCTGTTAAGTTAGCGTTTAAGTCCAGCTTGTCAATGATCGGCTGCATTACTGCGAAGGTTCCGTCGTTTCCCGGGCTGTAGTCATGAATTGCCGTATCAAGAGTGACGCCTTCCGGCAACTGCATCTGGTGGTAACGGCCTTCTCCCGTCTTTTCCAGAACATGGCCCAGCAGGCCCTGGCAGATCTCCAGAGATATCTCCGGATCGTATGACTGATCGATCCAGCGCATCAGTACTTCCGGATGCTCCGCTTTTCCGGTAATGGCAAAGGAGCCCTTGGAGACAATCTTCGCATCTACGGTTCTCCAGATGCGCTCACCGTTGGTATTGATAAGCGGCGCCATGGCTACGTAGTCATCCTTGTTGGCTGCCGCTGTGGCATTGCCTCTCCAGCCTAAAAACATGCCGACAATCGTGTTGGGATCCTGAATTTTGGCCACATAGACGTTAAAGTCATGTGTGAATGCTTCCTTGTCCACCAGCCCCTTTTCGTATAAGGAATGGAACCAGGAAATGGCCTCTTTATACGGTTCTGTCGTTGGTGTATACACAACCTCTCCGTCGTTGATTACGAAATGATAGATATCATCCAGCTGTCCGAAGGTTCCGAATAAAGACTGGATTCCCTGCTGCCTGTTGTAAGGATCGCTGGAGCTCATACGGAACGAAAATGGGATTTCATCGTTTGTATTGCCATTTCCATTGGGATCACCATCCTTGAAGGCCTGAAGAACAGTTTCCAGCTCTTCCCTGGTCTCCGGCACCTTAAGTCCCAGATTATCAAGCCAGGTCTTGTTGATGAACAGTTTGTCATGAGTGGTCGGATTTAACTCATTAATCGTAGGCAGAGAGTAGATATTGCCATCCGGCGCCGTAATCTGCTTCCTGTACTGCGGGTTCGCGTCAAGAATCGCCTTTAAGTTAGGGGCATACTCGTCAATCAGATCATTTAACGGGATCAGCATTCCCTGGGACGCATACTTGATGATATCCACATCTTTTAAGATATCCTGCCCGTAAAATGCATCCGGAAGCGTATTACTTGCAAACAGCAAGCTCTTTTTCTCATTCCAGCCGTCATCGGAGGACATGTTCCAGTTGACGATTACATTTGTTTCCGCCTCCAGCTTCTGAAAGAATTCCAGTTCCTTAAAGTTCTTATTTTTCTGTGTGCTGGCCGCGATCTCATACGTAATCGGCTGGTTGACGATAGGCAGTCCTTCCTTATTCACTTCAAACGCAGCCTGCGTCTCTCCGGCATCCGCGGCTTTGGTGGCTGCCGGCGCTGCCGTCTCATTGGCCGCCTTGGGCACACAGGCCGTCAGGGCTGCTGCCATAACCGTAACTGTTAGCATTGTACTCATAAATCTCTTTTTCATTGTTTCCCTCCTGAACTAATATAGTTTATGTAATTTTCCTTTCAGGTCAGCCCTTGACGGAGCCAACCATGACACCCTTTGCGAAATGCTTCTGCAGGAACGGATAGATAACCAGAACCGGCAGAGTCGATACGATAATGACGCCGTACTTGATCAGCTCGGCAGCCTTCTGCTGTTCAATGATGCTGTCCACATCTCCCAGGCCGGATGCCTGATTCTGAAGCAGAATATTTCTCAGTGTCAGCTGCAGCGGATACAGCCCCTCATCCCTTAAATAGATCAGGCCGTTCATAAATTCATTCCAGTGCGCGACGCCGTAATAGAGAACCAGCACCACCACAATCGTCTTTGACAGCGGAAGCACAATGCTGAAAAAGTACCGGATATGACTGCAGCCATCGATGGAAGCCGCCTCGTAGAGTTCCTCCGGTATGCTGTTGCTGATATAATTGATGGCAATAATCAGGTTAAACACGTTGACTGCCGGAAGCAGAACCATAACCCACGGCGTATTGTACAGATGAAGGTCGTTCATCCATAAGTAAGTAGGAATCAGTCCACCCTGAAAGTACATGGTAAACATGACGATCAGCGTGAGCGGCTTTCTGGCAAAAAAGTTCTTTCTGCTTAACGGATACGCCAGCATCATGGTAAGAATCACGTTGATGGTGGTTCCCACCACGGTGTAAAAAATGGTATTGCTATAGGATCGCCAGATCTTCGTATTTTCAAATATTTTCTCATAGCCGGTCGTGTTAAATCCGACGGGCCAAAATGCCACCTGGCCATTGTTGATCGCCACCGGATCGGAAACCGACGCGATTACGATAAAATATAGTGGATACAGTACACAGACTGCCACCAGGCCGAGTACGAGATAATTAAAGATATCAAACAGGCGGTCGGCCGGAGCCTGCGTCCCAAAGCTTCTGTGCAGTTTCTTTTTTTTCTGTGCCATTTTGTCCTCCTTGTTACCACAAACTGTTTTCTGTCGTCTTCTTCGCAATGTGATTGACTGTGACCAGAAGTATGATATTGACCAGGTTGTTAAACAGGTTGATGGCCGCAGAATAGCTGTACTGTGCATCTATCATACCAACTTTATAGATATAGGTCGATATAATTTCACTGGCTGCCAGATTCTGGGCATTCTGCATTAAATATGCCTTCTGGAATCCCAGATTCATCACTTTTCCTACCTCCAGAATCAACATCATAACAACCGTAGGCAGGATACCCGGAATGTCGATGTGCCAGATCCGCTGCCACTTATTTGCTCCATCCACCTGTGCCGCTTCATATAAGTCGGGGCTGATTCCCGCCAGCGCCGCGATATAGATGATTGCGCTCCACCCCGCGTTCTGCCAGATTCCCGAGAGGACAAATGTCAGCTTAAAATACTTCGCATCTCCCAGAAAGAAAATGGGCTCACCTCCGAACATCTGAATCACCTGATTAATCAGACCATTTCTTGGTGATAAGAATATGTACAGCATACCGGTCAGGACGACGATCGATATAAAGTGCGGGCAGTACACAATCGACTGCACAAATTTCCGGAACCTCTGGTGCTTCACCTGATTCAGCATAATTGCCAGAAGAACCGGAATCGGAAACCCCAGAAGAATCTGTAAAAAGCTGAGCCCCAGCGTGTTCTTAATTAATGGCCAGAACTGGGAAGATGAAAAAAATCGTTCAAAATGTTTGAAGCCGCACCACTGACTCCCCCAGATTCCGTCTACCGCCCGAAAATCCTTAAAGGCGATTTGCACTCCATACATAGGTACATAATGGAACAGAATAAAATACAAAACAGGAACTGCACATAATAACAGAAGCTGCCAGTCGCGCCTCAGCGCCCTTTTCACTCTGTAAATATCCGGCTTTCCGGGTGCAGGCCCGACCGCGTGTTTCGTGTCAGCACTCCCCCTCATTCCTAAAACCTCCTCCATATTTTTTGTCTGATCCCAGTATAGCGGCAGTTCCAGCCAAGTTTCAATTCACATTTTTTGCAGGACTTTCACCCATTTTTTCAGAGATCTATGCCGCATGCTGTTTTTATATTTTGCATTTGCCATTTTTTGCTTCTTTGCAGAATTTGCACTAGATTCCATGAGGCTTTTGTCCATTTTTTATTCATCTTCTCCTTGTTCTTATTTTCTATTACGGTACTTTGCTTGAAAGTATTGTGCATTTACCATATAATAAATATTGTTAAATATCAGAAATGGGGGCGATGAGATCTTATGCAGAAAACAGGGAAAAAGCAAAAATTCGGGAGGCACTATATCCGCTATCTGATATCCTATATGACCGTGCTCTTAATCCCTCTCGTCATCCTGACTTTCTTCTATTCCTCCCGATTCATGAAGAAATTTTATGATGAAATCTATGAAACCGTGGACTTAGAGCTGCTGCAGATCAGTACTCAGCTCGACAATGAGCTGGAGTCCATGCAGAACATTGTGGGACAGCTCACACTGACCGGCACGATACACGATGCCTCCGAGGCACAAACGCCTCTGGCCTTAAGCCCAACCATCACCTATCTGTCCGCCTTAACCTCTGCGAATCCTTTTATCCAGGATATGGTTCTGATTCTGGACGGAAAAGAATATGTGACCACCAGTTCCACAACCTGCCAGAAGGACTATTACTTCAGCCGCATTTTCCGCGTTCCCGGCATGAACTCCAGGGAATTTCAGGATCTGCTTCTGAACAGCACATCCTCCTTCTGCCTTCCCAGCCAGAAGCTTCTCAACCTGGACTTGGGTCCCAATGAAGCGAATGTCGTGCTTTTTTCCTATCCGGTCTTTACCGATTATCAGAAACACGAGGGCACAGCTCTCTTTTATGTAAACAACAGCTCCATCGAGGCACTTTTAAGCCAGAAGCTTCAGAGCTATCAGGCGCAGACCTATATTCTGGACCAGAACGGGGCCGTCGTAATCACCTCGGGGGAACACGATCGAATGCGCGGTATTTTAAGCAATTATCTGGGAGCTTCCATAGAACTGTCGTCCTCGACCAGTATAGATGGGGAAGAATACGTCGTCCGCACACACCGGTCAGGGAAAAATAGCTGGACATATGTGGCTTTTATTCCGGACAGACAGACCACATTTTCCCAGGTTTCTTCTATTATGAAAGAATTCATGCTGGCTATCGTGATTATTCTGCTTATTGCCAGCTTCACTATCTTCTTTTTGCAGAAGGTGAATTACGCGCCCGTCCGCCGTCTGCGGGACAGGGCAAAGCAGATCTCCCCGGACGCAGCTTCCTACAACGAACTGGAAACCATTGCCGGAGCGCTGGATTACTTATCTACTCAGAACAGTTCACTGTCTACTCAGCTGGCCAACAGCCTCACAGCCGTTAAAAATGAACGCTTATACCGCCTCTTAGACGGCGCCTACGCTTCCAGAGAAGACTTCAACCTGGACTGTTCGGAGCTGGACCTCTCCCTGCCAAATGAGCACTTTACCGTCAGTATCGTAATGCTGCATAAGCAGATTGACAACATGGACGGGCTGGCGCAGGAGATTAAAAAGCAGTTTTCCGATCCTTATATTTACTATTACCTGCATAATTTCCATCCCAATCAGATCGTGCTGCTCATGAACCAGCCGGATCATATGCCGGTCTCAGCCAGATTTTTCGGGGATGTGCAGAAATATTTAACCAAACAGTATGGGCTTCTGACCACCGTCGGAATCGGCACCTGCGTGGACAGTACGGAGCGCATCGCCCAGTCCTATATGGAGGCAGTCAGCGCCCTGGACTACCGTTTCGTAAAGGGTAACGGCACCGTCATTGAGTTTCGGGAGGTCCTGGGTCCGGCACATGCAACGGTTGTTTACCCTCACAAGGAGTTTGAAAGTCTTAGAAATGCTCTTTTTTCCCATAATGAGCAGAACATCCGGGATGCCATTCAGAATATCATTCATTTTATGGAGCAGAGCCAGCTTCCTCTCTATCTGGCCAGAAGTATCTGTTTTGACTTAATCCATCTCGTAAATGAACACTGCCGCGGACAGAAAAATGCGGCCTCCAACTCTCCGATCGAATTATCAGGCATGGAGACCGCACAGGAAATTATACAGATGCTCCGGGCCTGGAGCGGGCATTTAAGCGGGCTCACCACTTCCGCAGCCAAACGGGTCGTTCTGGATGAGGTTATGAAATACTTAGAAGCCAATTGCCTCCACTGCGATTTTTCCGCTTATGAGGCAGCCGGCCACTTTGAGATGACGCTTCCGGCCTTCAGCAAATACTTTAAAGATCAGACCGGTCAGAATGTGATGGATTACACCATTCACCTGCGGATGGAACGGGCAAAAGAGCTTTTACGTACCACCGCCCTACCGCTGAAAGAGATTTCCGAAGCCGTAGGCTACTACAATATCTCCAGCTTTACGAGACGTTTTAAATTAAATCAGGGGATTACCCCCAGCGAATACCGAAAGGCGTTTGTAAAAGACAGGCCGGAAAGACCACCATGCTAAAAGAAGTGTCAAACCCCGGACGACTCCATTGATAAAAAGAATCCGTATGTTCCGGTTTGATGGAATCCCCTCCATCTGACACACCAACAACAGAGGCGGCACCCGTATATAAAATGGGATGCCGCCTCTGTTGTTTTTAATTAAACTGTCAGTTATTCCGTTTTCTCCAGCATTCCCATTCCCGCCGCAATCTTCTTTCCAAAGATCAGGACGATCAGTCCTGCCGCGCAGGTAATCAGGCCGATCACCAGGAAGAACGGAACCTCAGAACCTTCCTTATAGAAATTCACTGCCAGGGTGTTAAGCGCCGCACCCGTGGACTGTGACATGGACCACACCGTAATCATCTGGGTTGCAAACGCCTGCGGGGCCACGATGGACGCACAGGAATATCCAACCGGGCTGGTAAACGCCTCACCGAGGATAATTAACAGATAGAACACTACGATCCAGAGCGGGCTCACCTTATCCGCAACTCCGTAGAGCATGAATGGAAGCGTCATGAAGAGCGGTCCGCACCCCCACAGAATCGTACCGATGCCGATCTTTGCCGGTGCCAGAGGCTGTCTCTTCCCGAGCACACTCCACAAAGAACCGACCACGGCCCCTAAAAAAATTGCAAATACGGCCGGAAGTGTCTGGAAGGACGCCGCTGATATCTCCATTCCAAATATCACACGGTCCACTCTCTGTTCCGTAAAAATGGCCAGAATAGAAGTGGACTGGGTCCATACCAGCATGGCAAAGCAGTTGCAGATAAAGGCGGGGATTAAGTTGGCAACTCTCGTCTTCTCCTCTTTCTGCGTCTTCGGGCTTGTAATAATAATCACAAAGTAAACGATTGGGATAAAGATAGCGGCTGTACTGATTACGTTAGAGAATACCCCGATCGTCAGAGTTCCACTGATAAATAACACAGCAAATACAGCAATGGCAACTACAATGGCAGCAATCATTTTTACAATAAAGCTTTTTTTCCTGTCAGCAGGAAGGGGATCATCCGGCTCGTAACCGATCGTTCCGAAGAACTTCTTCTCTGTGATCAGGTAGGCAGCTACGCCCAAAGCAGCAAATACGGCGCAGACCAGAAATGCTGCATGGTATCCGGTAGCCAGCGCAATGGCGCCGGAGATAACAGGCGCCGCCGCGCCGATGTTGGATATCACATAGCCAATCGTATAGGCCCCGTCTCTTCGGCTGTCAGATTTGTCATAAAATTTCCCCATCAGTGCGTCCGCACTTCTGCCGCAGAGCATGGCGGATACAAGGAGCAGACACATGGCGCCCACGTATCCCACGATTCCGCCGAATGGCAGGGCGAGACAGACGTATGCCAGCACCGTGACGGCTCTGGAAAAGCACAGCGCGCGCCTCGTTCCCAGGATACGGTCGGCCACATAGCTTCCGACAATACCAAACATGAGGGAACACGCCGAGTAAAGGGATATCAGCTGCGCCGCATTGGCCTGGCTCAGTCCCAGCCCCTCCGGTTTTACAGCATACAGATAATAAATTAAAATGGCGCTCATGCCATAGCTGGCATAAGAATTGCATAACTGCATAAAGCTTAAGGTCCCCACTCCCTTGGGATGGCCTAAGAATGATTTCTGTTTGCGTAACTCTTCATTTGAAATCGCCTGACTTACTGTTTTCATGAGTTTTTTCTCCCTCTTTTTATTCCTTTGTCTTAAAGTAGACCTGATACGGTTCGTGGCAGATACTGCTGAGCGGAACAAATTTAACATCCCGATACTGCAGCGAGATCTCTCCCTCCGCCTTGACAAGCTGCTCTAAGGCTCCTTCTCCATCGAATGGTAATTCCAGAAAATTCACCGAATCGGTCAATGCCGCCAATACATAAGGTCCATACGTAAGGCTGGCGATATGGGGATCATCCGGCGTCCGCTCCAGATTCACCCGGCATGCAAACCGGATCTCTGCCCTCATGCTGCCGCTTCCATCGTATCCGATCTGTATATATCCGGCCTCATCCGGGGCAGCCTTCACGGCTGCCCCGTCAATCTCCAGCTGATACGTTCCGCCGCACCAGTACGGAACTCTTATTTTCAGCACCGTACTTTCATTTCCCTGTACCTCCACAGAGATATGGCCTGGGTCCGCCGAATTCGTCGTCTGCCTGATGGTAATACCTGCGGCTTCCAGAACCGACGGGATAAATAGGTTAACATAAATCGTTTCCGCATCGTGGTAATAAATACTGTCAATATATTTAAAATGGCTTTCCAGTCCGGTTCCGTGACAACAGGAATTTTCATCTTCAAAATCCTTATGAAATCCAGGTGCCAGAGGCATAAAGTAGGTGCTGGCCCCTGTAGCTCCGTGTTCACAGGAAGCGGCAATATGGTTAAAGACCGTTCTCTCATAATAATCCATATAGCGGACCGAGGGCTGGTACTGGTACAGCGCCTTCGTCAGCTTCAGCATATTATAGGAAGCGCAGCTCTCTGCCGTATTCTTTGTCAGAAGACCGGCAACCGTTCCGGCCTCATGGAACATCTCCCCTTCACCGGTGCCGCCGATCGTGTAGATATGAGCGCCGGTCACTGCTTCCCAGAAAAAACGGGCGATATCCCGGTAATACGTCTCTCCTCCTGCCTCAAATATCTTCATGCAGCCTACCATCTGGGGAATGTGCTGGTTCGCATGGAGTCCATCCAGCGCGTCAACGTTCTTTGCCATGGGGTAAAACAGCCTGTCGTTGTTAAACAGCTTCGCAGCCTCCAAATGCTCCGGCTTTTTCGTGTGTGTATATAATCGGGCCATGGCGTCATTCATGCCGCCAAATTCACCTGCAATATAAAGACTCCACATACGGTTCAGCTGGGCGTGGGGTACCCTTGACAGCCTCTCGTACACCCAGTCTCCCAGATCTCCGGCAATGGTGAGCGCCTCGTCACAGCCCGCAAATTCGCAGCAGTCCAGGAGTCCGGCGAGAATCTTATGGAGTGTATAATAGGGTGCCCAGATCTCCGGATAGCGTACCAGTTGTTCCAGACGGTCAAACTGTTCTTCTCCATAACCACTTAAAAAGCCTTTATGGCAACCCCTTTTCTCGTGGAGGGCAGTCTGACATTCCCGAAGCGCATGCACCATATACTCTGCCTTTTGCCGGATCACCGGGTTGCCGGTTGCCCGGTAACACAGGGCCAGCCCAGATAAATAGTGGCCTGTGGTATGTCCCCTTAAATTGCTGTCAGGAGCATCCCAGCCGATCATCTCTGGCGCCTCTTTCTTATTCAGTCCCGCGGCCTCCCGGAAATTATAAAGCATCTGGTCGTCATTGACCTGAAGCAGAAACTCCAAAAACCACTGCTGCGCCTGATAAAACGGACTTCCTTCGGTTAAATAAACCCGGCTGTCCGAACAGTCCCTGACAATCGGCACAGGATTTACCGTTTCCGCATCCAGCGTTTCCACCACCTCAATTTCGGCAGTCACAGGAACCGTGGTTCCTGATATAAAGCCGTGTTCCTCCACGAATCCTGTTTTCTCATAGACAGCTTCTCCATGACTGTTCCACTCTACCGCGTGGGAAATGGTCTTGCCGTCTTCCGTCACCACCACCGCCACAGACGGCAGATAATAAGTCTGTCCCTTTGGAGCCTTTTCCCGGATCGGATATACCTTCGCAATCCTGATCCGGTTTTCCTCCTCCAGCACGCGCACGTCAAAACTGCGCTCTGCCTCCGCATCTCCGCACGTGATTACTGCCGTAAGTTTGATCGTCCTGGTACCCATGCCGAATTTGGGGCGGGTAACCGTTCCATCCGGAGTGATAATCCTGTCGTGGCCGCTGATCCACCGGATATCGGAACCGTACACTCCTTTTTTCGGAAGAGGCAAATCAAACTCTACGGTCCGGGTATTGCCGATATACAGAGACTCTCTGTCCTTCTCCACGATTTCTTCTGCCGTCATAATTCTCTTACCTCCTGATATTTCGTTCCGTCGATATCGTATTCATTTTGCACCGTATCCCACGGATATGGAAGCTGCCGCGTCGTATAGAGCTGTGAGAAATATTCGTATGCCCCGGTGTCGTAACGATTCAGCTCTTCTCTCGTATTGACCGGCCCCCGCACACCGTCCCACGCCCCAGCCTTTCCCTCTTCCATGACGTTGAACCAGATCGTGGTCAGTGTGGCGAAATACTCTTCAAAATTGCTGATTGCATAGCTCCCCGGCCATTTTCCAGCCTCTTTTGCCGCCTCATATACCTCAATGGACCGGCGGTACATCGTCTGATCGGCCAGATTTTTGATACCAATCAGGTGAATGGCGTGGGCAAATTCATGGACCAGAATCAGCTCCTGTTTATAGCGGGTCTGATGCGGCCCTTCAAGCACTCTTAAGACATTGGCCTCTGAGATGGACGTAACCGGATTTGCATCGATACCACCGTAGCCCTCGACCGGCCGGTTCATGTACAGACAGCCCGCACGGTGTTCCGGTATATCATATGCGTCCTCATTCAGTGCATAGATCGCCAGCTCCGCATGCAGTTCCCTCATCCGGTCCGCCGTCTCAGGCAGCTTTTCCAGCAGAATATCAATCATCTGAGCCGCAGCCTCATGAGCCCTGTCACTCACCTTTTCCCCTGACTTTATACGGATTCCCATCTTCGAGGTTGTGAACTTCCGATAATACGGTTCGTAGGGAACCTGATAGATTACGGGATTTATGCCGGCTGCTTCCTTCAGTTCTTTAGAACATATAATCCGGTGATCTGCCTTATATTCCACCCAGGCGGTAAGAGGGTCTGCGTATTTGATGCAGGATTCCTCTTTCGGGTGTTCGCTTTTCAGGCATTCCTCTCCCACGATTTCTTTCGCCAGAGTTATCGTAGTTCGTCTCTTTGCCGGTTCATGCACAGTACCGACATCCCATTCGTCATTGTCTTTCCGCTCATAAAGCTCAAGTTCTGTTCCATCTCTGTACACATGGAAAACCATGTTCTTTTCTTCGCCGGATACCGGCTCTTTCCCCCAGTAAAATTCAATATGCCTGCTGTCAATCCGCCGAACACGTTCGATGGGGAGCACCCATTCTTCTCTCATTGCCGTTCCCCTCCATACCTTCCCGGAACATCAGAGTATAATCAAATCCTGTGTAATATTAGGTGTCAGACACTCCGCGCCGTCACCCGTGATCAGGTAATCATCCTCAATCCGCACGCCGCAGATACCCTGTACGTAGATTCCCGGCTCCAGTGTATGTACCACATTACGTTCCATCCGGTACTCATTTCTCGAAGACAGGAACGGGTTCTCGTGGATATCCAGACCAAAACCGTGTCCCGGTCCGTGGGGCAGATGATATCCTGCGCCATTGATAACCGCTTCCACGGCAAGATCCACCTCCCGTGCGCTGACTCCCTCTCTCAGAATACTTACCGCCGCCTCCTTGGCTGCCTTCACTGTATTGTAGATCGTCATCATCTCGTCTGACGGTTTCCCCAGCGCAAAGGTTCTTGTAATATCGGAACAGTACGCCTCATATTTACATCCAAAATCGATCGTAACCATGTCTCCCTGCTGGATGGTTCTGTCCGTTAAGCTTGCATGCGGATTCGCTCCGTTTATCGGGCCGGAAGCTACTATTGTTTCAAACGCCACATCCAGGCTTCCCCTTCTGCGAAACTCATTTTCCAGAATGTTGCGGATCTCCTTTTCACTCTGTCCTGGCCGAACCTGATTCAGCAGAGCCATGAATGACTGTTCCGTGATATCGCAGGCTTTGCGGATCAGAATGAGTTCTTCCTCGTCCTTTACCATCCTGGCATCTGAAATATACGGCTTCATGTTCTGGATATTTCCATGACAATGGCCTTCCAGTTCCAGGTAGTCCGCATGCGAGATCTGTCCGATATCGATTCGGATTTCCCTGGCTCCAATCTCATCGAGCAGTCCGCCTGCGGTTTCGTAGAGCTTCTGCCCTGACTTGATTAAGACAATTTCAAATCCTTCTGTCTCCTGTTCCGCCTGGCTGGTAAACCGTCCATCTGTAATCAGATAATTTCTGCTTTCACTGAGAATAATCACTGCCACTCCGGCCTCGCCGCTGAACCCGCTCACATATCGGATATCCGTTCCCTGAGTCACAAGCAGGCTATCTATCCCATCCTGCTGCATACTGCCGAGGATTTTCTGTACTCTTAAACCATAATTCATCTTGCTTCCTCCAACTATAATTATGAACTAAATTTCATTATTATGAACACATTGTAATCTTACCTCATACTTTTGTCAATGCATGGCGCTGAAATATTTTATTTTTAAGCAATAGTACTAACTTTATTACTTTTTATTTAGGAATAATTACACAAAAAAAGATGTAAACGTCAGCCTTCGCATGCCATACGTTTACATCTTCCCATATCTCATTCATTATTTCGTTTTTTGAAAAACCCAATAGGTAACCACCCGTTTATCTCCCAGATTATAAATTCTGTGTGCCGATTTCTCCGGGATATAGATTGAATCGCCCTCTTCCAGGGTATAGACGCTGTCCTCCACATCGATGGTCAGGACGCCCTCGATCACGGTGCACACTTCCGGGAACAGGTGTCTGGAAACGATTCCTTTCTCCTCCGCTCCCGGATGGATCGTTATGAACTCATAAATCTGCTTGTCATACCCGAAATCCAGTGTTTCTATCGTCATCTTATAGCGGGGATGATCAAACACCGACCGCTCATTCTTGCGGATGACCGTATGATGCTGCTTCTCCTTCGTCAGAATCTCGATGATATCGGTCTGAAGCGCTTCTGCCACCCGCTGAAGACTTTCCACCGTGGGGCTGTTTTTCCCGGTCTCCAAGTTGCTTAAAAAGCCAACCGAATAGCCGGTATACTCGGAGAGCTCCCGGATGGTGATTCCCTGTTCTTTTCTTAATTTGCTGATTTTTTCGCCTATTCCATCGAGATTAATGTAGTTCATAAAGCTCCTTTAACATCACATTTCCTGTAAACTATCTGTCTGAACTTTATCTTACTACATCATCTTTCAAATGAAAAGCGGTTTTCCATATTTTTTCACATTTATGAACCGGCATTCATCAACGAGCCCGTCTCTACAGCTCCAATTCTCCAATAATCTTCTTTAACTCTTCTGCCGAATACACCAGTTTTCCCATCTCCATTAAGTCCAGCGGAATATCCAGCACCTTTTCCGCTCCTTCCTGGCCGACTACCGTCGGAATACTTAAGCAAATATCGTGAAGTCCATAAAGCCCGTCTAAGTAAACCGATATCGGCATGATGGAATGTTCATTCCGGATCACAGACTCAGCGATTCTGCAGACCGCCATAGCCACACCGTAGTAGGTGGCACCCTTTTTCTCTATAATTTCATATGCGCTGTCCCGGACGCTCTGGTAAATGCGGTCCATGGACTCCATATGATCGAAATATCCCCTCAGTTCACAAAAATGATTCAGCGGGATCCCTGATACGTTAGCCGCGCTCCACACAGCCAGCTCACTGTCGCCGTGCTCCCCGATGATAAATGCATGAATACTTCTGCTGTCCACGTCGAGATGACGGCTCAACAAGTATTTCAGCCTGGCCGTATCCAGAACGGTTCCGGAGCCGATCACTTTATTGCGGGGATAACCGGAAAGCTTAAGCGCCACATACGTCATGATATCCACCGGATTAGAGACGATGAGAAGCGTCGCCTCCTGGTTCTTCTCCACAATCTTCGGTATAATGCTCTTGTAAATCTCCACATTTTTATGGACCAGGTCGAGCCGTGTCTCTCCAGGCTTCTGATTCGCACCTGCCGTGATGATGATCATGGCACAGTCGGCGATATCCTCATAGCTTCCGGCCCTGATCTCCATAGGCTTCGTAAACGGAAGTCCATGGCTTAGATCCATCGCCTCCCCTTCCGCCTTTTTCTCATTGGCGTCAATCAGAACCAGTTCCGAAAAAATCCCCTTCTGTACAAGGGAAAATGCAATTGATGTTCCTACAAATCCGCAGCCGATAATGGCCGCCTTCTGAATATTTATCATGATAAACTCCTCCTCTAATCAGGTTTATTTTATGCTGCCGTCCGGCATGGCATGACTGCGCAGCCTCATGAACCGGAAAACAGAGTGCCGCAAAGGCACCCTGTCATATGGAAAATGCAATATCCTGTTTTATAGTTCAATGACAATCTGCCTTTGCATGATTTACTCAATGGTAACGGCCGTGATGTTTCCAGCCATTTCCATCTGGTTACAGTATAGCAGAGTCTTCCTCTCTTTGCAATAGTGATAATGATAATTATTTTTATTTAGTTCTGTTATTTCGTTCCAGCACATACGCGGATAAGAATGAAGTCACCGGAACGCACAGGATAACAGCCAGACTGCCAGACAGGCTGTGAGCCGCCTCAATCGCAATATAATCCGAATTCATCAGCTGCTCCGGCTGAACACCGTATGAGATCAGTACCAGCATCATGGTAAGGGCCGTCCCGGTAAATGCGAGGACCAGAGTCGCGCACATGGTGCCGATCATATCTCTTCCAATGGCGTACCCGGCTTTGACAATCGCTTTAAAATCCATGGATGGATTCTGATTTTTCATCTCAAAAAGAGAGGCCGCAATGGACATACACATATCCATAACCGCTCCCAGAGAGGCGATCAGGATTCCTGCGAAAAGAATATACCGGATTTTCAGCCCTGTATTTTCGGAAATCAGCAAAAGCTCCTCCGCCTGACTTTCGTTATAGCCGTCGAGATGCAGAACCGCAGTTATGACCGCAAACGCCCCTGCTGCCACCAGCACTCCCGTCATGGTAGAGGCGATAGCCGTCAGTGTCTTCGCGCTGTACCCGTTCAGAAGCAGCATGGAGACAGCCGTGGAGACAAGAATCGTAAGAATGCTCAAAAGTACGGGGGAATAGCCCCTGTATATCATGGGAAGCAGAAACGCTATGATAAAAAACATGGTAAATGCCAGGCTAAGAATACTTTTTACTCCTTTTCCCCGCCCTACCAGCACCATACACGCCAGAAAGACAATGCCGGTCATCATAAGTCCTGTAGTTCTGTCGTAATTATAGACAGAATAAAACGGTTCCACCCCCTCAGGGCAATCCGCCTTGATAATTAATGACTGCCCCTTTTTGGCATAAACATTATGGGTCGTACTCAGGTAATTGGTTACAGTAATGATTTCCCCAGAATGGCCCTTGTTAAGAAGCTCCACCTTCAGTTCCTGGATTCCCAGCCAGCGTCCCTCTGCTTCCTCCACCGGCTCCAGCTGCTGATCCGTCACTTCCAGCACCCTTGCCTTTACGTAATTGATGGTCCCATTTTCATACATGGTATAAGTAATAGGGTTTGCCTTATTATAAATACAAATGGCCGCAATCATCAATACTACTGCAGCGGCCAGGCCAATCTCCATACGCTTCTTCTTTATCCAGTCCATCACTTATTTCCTCCCTGTTTCCGCGTCAGCCGGAACAATCATAAAACTCCCGGACCGGCTGGCCGATCCGGAAGTCTGCTTTTAATTAATATTACGGGTTAATACACGCACCAGATTCGTCAAACCGGTACTCTGTCCCTTTATAGTGAACCGGTGCAGTGGCCATCGCCCCATCCTGGTTAAAGTAATACCATTTATCCTGATACAATACCCAGTCTGAAGCCACCATGGCCCCTGACGGCTGTAGATAGTACCATACGCCATTCACCTGAATCCATCCGGTCTGCATATAGCCGGCCTGGTCAAAATGATACCAGATTCCCTGTATGAACACCCAGGTATTGACCGGATACGTCTTATTCTGATACTGATACCACCAGCCAGTCTGGTCTTTAATCCATGACCCCTGCACACTGCTGGAAGATCCATTACCGGAAGATCCATTACCGGAAGACCCATTATCTGAAGATCCATTGTCCGAAGATCCATTGTCCGAAGGCCCATTATCCGAAGGCCCATTATCCGAAGATCCGTCATCAGAGCCATCCCCGCCATCATCCGGTTTATCCGCCTCCGCTTTTTCCGCAAGTACAAACGGGCTCAACGCATTAACAACAAAACTGATCGCTCCATCTTTTACTGTAAATTTCACGTCTTCATATGCTCCATTGGTGTAATGCATCAGCACCAGCCTGTTTAGATCAATGTCCTCCGGCGCGTCAATGGTAATCCTAACCGGAACCTTCGGCTGTATATTCCCGCCTGACACCTCAGGATCATCACTTATAATGTCCAGCCGAATATCCAGTGCGATAACATCTTCCGTCTCAAATCCCAGAGCCTCCGGCAGTTCCATATCGCTAACCTTCAGTACAGCCGCCGCTTTGACACCCGCCTTTAACGGAACGCTGAGCGCCGCACCTTCCACCGTTACACCGGTTACCTTTTTGGATTGCACATCGGTTTCAGCTGCCAGTTCGCTGTAGCCTGCCAGAACCATATCTTCCAGTTTTTTGATTTCATCCATTTCGGATTCATCCATTGTATTAGGATCATAGGAGAGTGCTTCGGCCGCCTCTGCCGCTTTCTTTAGAATTTCCTGCTTCTCTCCCTCTGTCTCCGCCTGTTCCAGAGCCTGATCCAGACTTTCCAGAATCTCTGCTACTGTATCGCCAGTCACAACAGGCTGCGGCTTAGGAACTTCTGTCCTGTAAATTGTAAAATGGTCTACTTCCGACATATCCGTCGTGCGATAGGTTGTAATCGCAAAAGAATTGTCCGTCACCTCTACGTTTGTGATATTTGGAGTGCTTTCCTGATTCATCACCGCCGCATAAGGGAAATCTTTATTATGGATTGAATAATACTTGCTACCGCTGGCGGAGTTTGCCGTCACATAAAGCACTTCCCCTTCCGCCGGGTCGGTCACACTCTCCGGCACTGTTCCATCCGCAGGAACCACCGGATCATTCCCATTCATCATATAGCTTCTGGTATAGACATGGTCATGGCCCATCAGCACCACATCGATTCCCAGCTCCGTAAATACAGGAGAGAGTTCCGCCCGCCTCTGGATAATATCATTGTCCGACTCGTGGCTGGCCGTGCTGTAGATCGAATGATGGAATGTTACCACCGTCCAGTCCGCATCGGCTCCGTTCTCGTCAAGCACCTGCTTCATGAACGCTCTGTGCTCCGCCGTACTCATATTGTTGGAATTGAGAGACATAAAGAGCACATTGTTATACGTATACCAGTAGTCTCCTCCGAATTTTCCGGTCTTCTCTGTCATTCCCAGGCTGCTGACATTCGGTACCTGGAAATGCTGGCTGTAGGCGCTGCTTCCCGCATCATGATTTCCCACGTTAACCGCTGCCGGCAGAGACAGCAGCTCCTTCGGACTTAAGTATCCGGCATACTGCGTCTCATTGCTGGCCGTGTTGACCTGATCTCCCGCACTGATTAAGAAGCTGGTCTCCGGAAATGCCTTCATGGCCGTCTCCATGGTGTTCTGCCAGCCTTTAATATCCGTATCCGTGCTTCCTGCCCCGATCTGCGGATCGCCTGCAAGCAGGAAATTAAATCCATTCTCATAATCCTGAACCGTTAAGTCATACACATCTGACCAGGCAGTTCCGTCTCCAACCCGGTAAGCATATTCTGTAGCGGATTCCAAACCGCGGATCACTGCCTGATTCGTGAAAAACCCTTCCTCATTAGCACTCTCCTTCTCTGCTGCAAACTCTGCCGCTGTCTCCGGAAATACACCGTCGGCCAGATCACTCTTCTTTACAAGCTGTACCTTTCCCGGCAGCTTTGAATCAGAATACCAGGTAACCATAGTCTCTGACTCGTCCGCACCTACTCCGAGAGAAACCGATTTAATAACAGATTCCGGAGGCTGGTAGCCATCCTTATAAATTGCAAAGGTATCCACTACAGACATATCCTTAGTACGGTAAGTAGTAATCGCAAAGGACTTATCCGTCACCTCCACGTTTGTGATATTCGGAGTGCTCTCCTGATTCATCACTGCCGCATAAGGGAAATCTTTATTATGGATCGAATAATACTTACTGCCGCTGGCAGAGTTGGCCGTCACATAAAGCACTTCTCCTTCCGCCGGGTCCGTTACACTTTCCGGCACTGTTCCATCCTCGGGAATGATCGGATCCGTCCCGTTCATCATGTAACTTCTGGTATAGACATGGTCATGGCCCATCAGTACCACATCAATTCCCAGTTCCGTAAATACCGGAGAGAGCTCTGCCCGCCTCTGGATAATATCATTGTCCGACTCGTGGCTGGCCGTGCTGTAGATTGAATGATGGAATGTTACCACCGTCCAGTCCGCATCAGCACCATTCTCATCGAGAACTGCTTTCATAAACTCCCGGTGTTCCGCCGTACTCATGTTATTGGAGTTAAGAGACATAAAGAGCACATTGTTATATGTATACCAGTAGTCTCCTCCGAATTTTCCGGTCTTCTCGGTCATGCCCATACTGCTGACATTCGGCACCTGAAAATGCTGGCTGTAGGCGCTGCTTCCCGCGTCATGATTTCCCACATTTACTGCTGCCGGCAGAGACAGCAGCTCCTTCGGGCTTAAGTATCCCGCATACTGCGCCTCATTGCTGGCCGTGTTGACCTGATCTCCCGCACTGATTAAGAAGCTGGTCTCCGGAAATGCCTTCATGGCCGTTTTCAGGGTATTCTGCCACCCTTCTGTATCCGTATCTGTGCTTCCCGCGCCAATCTGCGGATCGCCTGCAAGCAGAAAGTTAAATCCATTCTCATAATCCCGGGTTGTAAATTCATAAATATCGGACCAGGTTTCCCCGGCGCCGACCTGGTAAACATAAGCGGTATCCGGCTTCAGCCCTGTCATGACTGCCTGGAAGCTGTAGAATCCGGCGTCATTTGCCTCCGCTCTTTCCGCTGCAAACTCGGAAGCCTGCTCCGGAAACGAATCCCCGTCCATGTCCGCCTTCTCTGCGATTCTCACTTTGCCGTCTTCCTCGATTGAGGAATACCAGGTAACAGCCGTCTGTGTCTCATCATTCCATACTCCCAGAGAAATCGCCTTAAACGGCTTCGGCTGTGCAGCTTTCAGGGAAATGAAATCAAAGTAAATGTCAGAACTGCCCGCCCTGTCCTGATGAAGCTCTACCGCAATTGTATTTACCCCGTCTCTCAGCATGGAAACGTCATTGATTGTAATAGTATCATGGCTTGGAGCTGACAACCCATTGGCCGAACCGTATGCCAGGTTCTTGTCATAGCCGCCCTCCGGTACCTGCCCCTCATAGACATTCTTTCCATTGATGTACACGATCACCGCATCATCATAGGCAATTTCCGCCTCCAGCGCTTCCAGATCGGAGACATCGTTGAGATAGATGTCTGTTCGGAAGAAATACGCGGGCACCGCCGTTTTTGTATCGTCAATGTAATGTTTTAACAGCGTATCCGGAATATATCCGCCTCCAAGATCCGCAATCGCGCCTTTCTTGGCTCCGAAGCTTCCCTTTCCTGACTTCCACTGTTCATCCGCAAACTCCGGATACGTCCATACAGTCCGGTCCTCACTTCCTTCCGCCGGATCGGTGTTGTTCTCCAGGTAATTCCAAACCGTGCCCTCTGTCGTGATCAATTCATCCGATTCCGCGGCAGGCGTCCCTATTTCCAGAGAGCAGAAATCAAAATAGATATCCGAGCTGTTGGCTCTGCCCTGATGAAGTTCTACCGATACGGTGTTGCTCCCCTCTTTTAACATGGACAAATCAGTGATCTGGAACTTATCGTTAATTGGCGTTCCCGCATTTGTCCCTCCATACTCCAGATTCTGTGTATAACCACCCTCCGGGACACCCGCCCTGTGGACTTCCTCGCCATTGATGTAGATTATGGCCGCGTCATCATAGAAGATCTCGCCGTTTAAGGCAGTGATTCTGTCGATATCTTCCAGTTCGATTGTCGTACGGAAGAAATAGGCCGGAATATCTGTATCTTCCGCCACATCCGGCCCTTCTATATACTGGGTCAACAGAGTATAGGGAACCAGTCCGTCTCCCAGATCCGCAATCTCACCTTTCCTGGCCCCAAAGCTTCCCCTGGCCTCTTTCCAGCCGGAATCATCGTAATCCGCCCTGGTCCAGACCAGTCTGCCGTCCTTCGACGATGCCCTGTTTTTGCCTGCTGTAAAACGATAAAATCCATATTTCCCCGACGCATTGGACGGCGATGCGTCAGAAGGGGATGCGTTGCTGGGGGAACCCGGCATTTCCTCCTCCGTGTCATCCAATGCCGCCGGATCCGTATTATCGTCCAGATACCTCCATACGGTTTCTTCTGTCGATATCAGCCTGCTCGTCCGTACCTTCGCCCCTGGAACCGGCTGTACAGGCGCGCCAAACGCAGTTGTTATATTGCCCGCTGCCAGACATGCGCTCAGTAAAAGAGCTGTCAACCTTTTTAGTTTCACACTCATCATTTCCTCCTTAAAAGTTTTTTTCATACTTATGTTAGCAGGAAATTAACTGAGTAAATACCTTATTGTTGTAAATGGTTTGTAAATTATTTGTATAGGCAGGAATTTCACAACAAAGATTCCAGCCCGCTAAATTTTCCGGTAACTAAAATGGCCGAAGCACATCCTGGCTCCGGCCGCAATTCCTTTTATTTTACCTATTATGATTATGATCTGTCATGAAGTTTCATTCCCGCCTTTACCATGCGAAATGCCCGCTCCGCCGCACCGGCGTACAGCTCTTCCGCCCGTTCCAGCGCCTCATCGAGCCCCATGGCTCCGTTAATGGTAGTGATGATGCTGTCAATCCCATGATCGAATATCATCTCCGCCTTATCGCCCATGCCGCCGACAATGGCTATAGCCGGGATTCCCTTCTTGCGGCAGCGATTGCCGATTCCGCTGGGAACCTTTCCAAAGGCAGACTGCCAGTCGATTCTTCCCTCACCGGTTATGACCAGATCCACCCCTTCCAGTAGTTCATCAAAATGAATCAGATCCAGCACCGTCTCAATTCCCGACTTCATCTCCGCTTTGAGAAATACGCTGAATGCTGCTCCCAGCCCCCCGGCCGCGCCGGAGCCTGGTATCTGGTCCACATCGATCCCCATTTTCTCCCGGATCAGGGCCGCATAATGAATCATTCCCTGTTCCAGTTCGTCTAAGATCTTCGGAGTGCCGCCTTTTTGCATTCCAAAGGTATAGGTCGCTCCGTCAGGACCCGTTAATGGGTTGTTTACGTCGCACATGATGGTAAACTTTGCATCCTTCACTGCACCGTGAAGTCCTCTGATATCAATGTCAGCCACCCGGGCCAGGTCATTTCCGCATCCGGAAAGTTCCTCTCCGTTCTCATCCAGAAATCGTATCCCCAGCGCACGCATGGCACCCATACCTCCGTCGTTGGTGGCGCTGCCGCCGATCGCAATCGTGATGTCACGGCAGCCGCGGTCAAGGGCGGTCTTAATCAGTTCACCGGTTCCATATGTCGTTGTAACTCTTGGATCTCTTTTATCAACAGGCACCATCGGCAGACCGGAAGCCGCCGCCATCTCGATGACAGCCGCACCGTTCCCTGTCTCCCCATAGTGGCTTACCACCGCTTCCATCAGAGGACCATGCACCTCTACTTCGTGAATCGATCCGTGAAGTACGGATATGACTGCATCGATCGTCCCTTCTCCGCCGTCAGCCACCGGAATTCCCGTGGTCTCACAATCCGGAAATACATTCTTTGCAGCCGCATTCAAAAGCGTAATGATCTGTTCAGAAGACAGTGTCCCTTTAAATGAGTCCGATGCAAATAAAAATTTCATTGTCATCTCTCCTGTTATTATAATGAGCAAAATCTAACGGAATCAATTATCTGAAAACAACAGATAATAAGAAAATCCAAACCATGGACGCTACACCGAGTACGAGTGTACATAATGTCTGAGTCTTATAACCCTGTTCCGGCTCCATCTCCCCAAAGTTTGTAACCACCCAGAAATAAGAGTCATTTGCATGAGATACAGTCATTGCACCTGCACCAATCGCCATAACTGCCAGCGCCGCACGTACCGGAGACGCGAGTCCCAAAACTCCCATAAGAGGTGCAAGGATACCAGCCGTAGTCGTGATAGCCACCGTAGAAGAACCCTGTGCGGATTTTAAAATTGCCGCAAGGATGAACGGGAAGAAAATACCGATACTTTCCAGTACAGCCGCATTAGAAGTAATATAATCAACCATACTGGTCGAAGAGATCACTTTTCCCAGCACGCCGCCGGCTGCTGTCACAAACAGGATCGGTCCAACAGTCTTTAACGTATCATTGGTTACTCCGTAGAATTTATCCATCTTACCGGCTCCTGCCATCTGAATGACACCTAATACAGTACCAACAGCCAGTGCGATAATCGGTGTTCCAAGGAATGTGGAAATGTCAAACAAAAATCCGGTCCAGTGAGCCATAGACGCGATGGAACCAAGCGCCATGAGAATAATTGGCACAATAATTGGAGCCAGTGCAATAAAACCTCCCGGAAGCTTGCCGTATTCTGCAACCAGCTGCTCGTAAGTCTTTGTCACTTCACTGCTGTCCGCCTCATCTTTTGCCCGAACCCTTTTACCGATATACTTTGCATAAAAATAGCCGGCAATCAGCGGAGCAATCGATACAAGCACACCCATTCCCATAACAAGAAGAAGATTATTTCCAATACCCAGTGTATTAGCCGCCGCGATAGGCCCCGGTGTCGGCGGAATAAATACATGGGAAATGTAAAGCCCTGCAGACAAAGAAACCGTCATAGCCACACTGGAAGTCATCGTTCTCTTAACCAGCGCCTTACGGATCGGATTTAAAATAACAAATCCGGAGTCACAGAATACAGGGATCGAAACAACCCAGCCCATCAGAAGCATAGCCAGTTCCGGCCGCTTCTTGCCAACCAGGCGTATTACCATATCTGCCAGCTTAAAAGCTGCTCCGGTTGCCTCCAGGATGCTTCCGATCAGAGCGCCCAGAATAATTACGATACCGATACTGGTAAAGGTTCCGGAGAATCCGGCTCCGATAACATTGGCAATGCCCTGTGTCACACTGCCATCCTCCGCAGTCACATTCACAAGCGGAATACCTGCAACCAGTCCCAGTATCAGAGACACCGTCATAATGGAAAGAAACGGATGAATCTTAAACCTGGAGATTGCTACAATCATAACAATAATAGCTACTACAAAAGCGATAATCAGTGGAAAACCAGCCATACTATGCCCTCCTTAATTTTTGTGCATTTTGTCTATTAACATGCACAAATCACGTTTTAGTATGTGTATACTATACAATATTTAAGAAGGTACAGTCAATGTTCCCCAGGACATAAAATTATCATAATTTTTGTTTTTCAGAACATTCATCTATAATTCGATCTCAACCTTAATGTCCTGAAAAAACAACATTGCCATATAAAAAACAGGGGCGTTGCTGACCAGTCTTACATCATAGCCGGTGAGCTCAGCCAGTTTTTTCAACTTGTATGTCAGCGTATTTTTATGGATATACAATGCATCCGCTGCGGCTGTCAGAGACCCTTCGGCGGCAAAATATGCCTCCAGAATATCGATCCACTGAGCCAGTTCCTCATACGTACAGTTTTGAAACAGCTTATGAATATACGTAATCTTCATCTGTTTGGAAATATCCCCTGCAAACAGCTCCAGCGTCACCTGATCATACGACCGGATACTGGAGGAAGAAATTCTTGCTGATCGCCAGGCACGGTTTGCCTGGCTGTAGGCTGTTGGTACATCCTCTGATTTTCCATCTATGCCGATCGCCAGTTTAATATGATACCGTTCCAGAACCATAGCAGACAGTTTTTCCGCCAGTTCTTTAATCTGGCTGTCAGGACACCGCTTGACCAGGATAATCTGACGGCCTGTATTTCTCAATATCATGTTAGTGGGTATGTACTCCACTACACTGGAGATATCATTTTCAATCTGCTCGATCAGCTTCTGTCCATCTGCCGTGGAAATATATTTCTCCAGCTTTCTAACGCTGACTACCATCACACGCCGCGGAAGGCTGATATCAATTCCCAGGGTATAGCCCCGCTCCGCCAGAGCCTGCGCTTTGAGCAAACCGTTTCCCAAAATCCAGTCCTCCAGAAAACGGCTCACAACTCTGGTCTTCAGACGTTTCTCATCCTGTTCCGAATTCTCACGAATCAGAATTTCAACCATCTTCTTCACAATTCGTCCGTAATCCTTTACCTGCTCATAACCGCCGGTAATTCCGATCACTCCAACACATTCTCCCATGTGAATAATCGGCAGATTTAATCCAACCCGGGTAGAATTAGTCGCACACTCCGGAGTTATGTATAGTTCTGGAAGCCTCTCTCCAATCACTCTCACCGCCCCGTCGTGCAGATGACCGATCCGCGACTTATCTGTGCTTGCTATGATCACTCCATTTTTATCCATCATATTAATATTCTGATGAACGATTCCGCCAATGTCGTTTACAATGGCCTGCGCGCTGTGCCTTGTAATCTCCAATCCATTCATGCCGGACAAATTTTCATTTTCCATAAACTGCCCCGATCTGTTGTCACGTTCTGAGTCCATACATATCTGTCAGCATTTCCCTTAACTTATCAACCGTCTGTCCCGCGTCCAGCCCCGTCTCATCCACAGTAATATCCGCGTATCTCTCATAGTACGGCACACGCTCCTCATAGAGATCCCGAAGCGTCATTCCATCCTTTAACACGACTCCCCGGTCCACCAGGTTCCCCAGCCTGGCTTCTACCGCCTCGTAACTGAGCTTTAAATAGACCACCGTACTGATCTCCTTTAAATGTTCCATGGCTTCCTTCCCATAGATCACGCTGCCGCCCGGGGCTATGATACTTTTATGTACGGAAAGTCCGGCATTTACCCGGTTTTCCACTTCCATAAAGCCGTTTAATCCTTCTTCGGCTATGATTTCCTTTAACAGCCGACCTTCCTTTTCCTGTATGACGATATCCACGTCCACAAAGGAATAACCGAGACGTTTTGCAAGAAGTACACCTACTGTGCTCTTTCCCGATGCCGGCATTCCGACCAGTGTGATATTATCAAGTTTCTGCATCATTTGCTCTTCCTCCTGTTACCCCCTGAGCGTTTTGCTCCCGTGCGTTTTGCTCCCGTGCCTTTTACGGAAGCATGTTTCTGATTGTCACGTTTACTTCCGATATTCGTCTTCTCCGCAGAACCGCTTTTCTTCCCGTTTCCCGTCTTCTTCACCGAATACCCGAAGCTTCCCAGTTTTTTCCCCAGTTCAAAGTACTCACCGTGAGAATATGCCACCAGCCCGGTACTGTTTAAAAGGAACTTCCCATTCTCATCCATAAAGTTCTCATTCACGGAAACGCCCACCACTTCCGCCAGAAATAAATCATGGGTGCCCAGTTTCTTAACCTCCGTCACCCGGCACTCCAGGTTTACGGGACTCTCCCCGATTCCCGGTGTCTTTACAAACTTTGAAGGCGACGGAGTCAGCTTCATCTCTTTATATTTATCCACATCATGCCCGGACTTCACACCGCAGTAGTCCGCGGCGAACACCAGATCCTTTGTAACCAGATTCACCACAAATTCCTTCGTCTCCATCAGGATTGCGTGGGAGTACCGTTCAGGACGGACAGAGATGGACAGCATGGCCGGTGATGAACAAACCGTCCCTGCCCACGCAACCGTGATAATATTAGGCGTTTCGCCCTCCCGCCCACAGCTTACCATAACCGCAGGAACCGGATACAGCATATTACCCGGTTTAAAATATTGTCTCGCCATCATAATTCCTTTCCAGCCGCAGCTTCCTTTCCGTCTGTGGCCTAAGCCTGTACTGCCAGCATGATGCATGGAATCAGCTGTTTCTTCCTGGATACCACGCCGGGAAGGCTGACCACGTGATCTTTAACGCCCATGCCCTCTTCCGAGTAAGTGCGGAAGGCGCCGGCAATCATCTGCTCCGCGCCCTGGCCTTCACAGAGAAGCTCTGTGGACTCGGTCAGAATATTGGTCAGCATGAAGAACATCATATCCATTCCATGTTCTTCCCTGGCCTTCGCCATATACGGCAGCATACGGCCCTTTAACTCCTCCAGCTCTCCGGCATTTAAGGAGCTGATCTGGCCGACACCGAAGGATACCTTTCCAACAGAAAACTTCTTGAAATCCTGATAGAATATTTCGACATCGGTTTTCCCTTTCAAATTGCTTCCGGCTGCAAACATGGCGGACGCATAAGTCTCCACCTCCACTCCGGCGATTTCAGCCAGATGAAGCGCCGCCCTCTTATCCACATCGGTACATGTCGGCGACCGGAACAGCAACGTATCGGAAATAATCGCGCTGCACAGCAGACCCGCAACCCACGGTTCAATCTCCACACGATTTTCCTGATACATCTGATAGACGATGGTCGCAGTACAGCCAACCGGCTGATTGCGGAAAAATACCGGAGCAATCGTTTCCACCGTTCCCAGCCTGTGATGGTCGATGATTTCCAGAATCTCGGCGCTCTCCATGCCTTCCACCGCCTGGCTCCTCTCATTATGGTCCACCAGGATGATCCGTTTGCCCTTGGCTCCCAACAGGTTACGGCGTGAAATCATGCCGCGGTATCTGCCGTTCTTATCGAGAATCGGGAAATCGCGGTGACGTTTGCTTGCCATAACATCCTTGATATCATCGATATAGTCATCCATCTCAAATGTAATCAGCGCCTCTGTCTTCATAAAATAGCTGATAGGCATGCTCTGATTGACAAGACGGGCCGCCGTAAATGTGTCATACGGCGTCGTCATAACCGTGCATCCGTGTTCCTGTGCCAGCTTCTTTATGGTCATGGAGACAGCCGCTCCCTCGCACACAATGATGCAGGCGGCATCCATCTCGATTGCACAGAGCTGGGATTCATAGCGGTTGCCAAGAATGACCAAGTCCCCCCTGGAAATATAATACTCCATCATATCCGGATTGGCCGCGGCAATGAGGACCTTTCCCTCGCTGAAATACGACGTCTCATCCCCCACGACCATGGCTCCCTCCAGGGTCTCCACGATATTGGCATACTGTGTATTGGCCTTGGACAGAATACTGCTGTCGTAGACGTTCATATAGGATTTGGCGATATCACCTACTGTGATGAGTCCTTCCAGCAGCCCCTCCTCGGTGACAGCCGGAATGGTGACGACGTTCGCCTCCTGCATGAGATTCCAGGCCTTCTTCAGCGACAGATTCTTTTTTACGCCTGCCGTCTCCCTGATTTCAATATCGCGTACCTGTGTTTTCACGTTTTCCACAAATTCCGGGGCTTCCACATTAAAATGCTTTAAGACAAACTGTGTTTCTTCGTTGACTGCTCCGGCCCGGCCCGGCTGATAATTCTCCCCTGTAATGCACCGTTTTAAATTGGCATAACAGATGGCCGAACAGATCGAATCTGTATCCGGATTCTTGTGACCGATAACAATTGTTTTTCTGCTTATTTTCTCTCCCATGAAGCCTCCTTATATTTTTCATAATCTGTTTACATGAAGTTCATATTTTATTCATATGTATTTTTTATACTAAGTGCATAGGAAATCATTTATGCGAATTGATTATATCGTCAAATTGCACATAGATTTTTCATAATTGCCCCGGTTGCTCGTCGACCGGGGTCTCCTCATTTATATGAGGATTTTTTTGTTTAAATTCACAGCCCCTGTCCGGTCCGGTCGTTTTCAAAGAGGCACGCAAACCTGTGGCCCGCGTGTTCATTATAGCATAAAGTATCATTAAAATCACAGGGTTTCTGCCATCTTCTGCAGATGCACAATCAATTGGATTATAGTATACCATATCCTCAAAAATTGTAAACATCCGGAGACTGGGCAAATACAAAATTTAAAACGGCACTGCAAACCGGACAAAAGTGTTGAACTTTCCTGTTTGCAGTGCCGTTTCTCTTCAGAGCAGATTTTATTTACAGGCTGTGATAAACCGGCTCCATATTTGAAAAGGTGTTAAACGTCTGATACCCCATTTCCTTCAACACCTGTTTCACTTCCGCAATATGGTCACCGAGATGCACCGTCTCATGAGTATCGGACCCGATGGTCAGTATCGTCCCTCCCAGCTCCCGGTAGCGTCTCAATATGGCGCGGCTCGGCATCAGATCCTTTAAGCCGTATTTAAAGCTTGATGTATTGACTTCAATGCCTTTTCCGTCAGCAATTACCTGACTCAGAATCCGGTCCACCATCCCCATGATCCGGTCGTCCGGATAATCTCCAAAGCGGTCATACCTCTTTATCATGTCCAGATGCCCCAGCACGGAATACTCCTTATACTGCCGGATCACATCGTAAATCGCCTCGTAGTAGGCCGTCTGATACTCTTCCTGGCTCTTTCCCTCCTGGAACGCATAGTTCCAGAATTCCCTGTCTCCCACCTGATGGTTGCTCAGGATTACGAACTCGAAGGGATACCATTTAAAATCACGGCGGAACAAAGGAATGGTGTGGCTCTGCACCCCGAATTCTATCCCCGCCTTTATAGTGATCCTGTCCCGGTATCTCTCCTTAAGCCTGTCTGTCTCTTCAAAATATGCCTCATAGTCACAATTCAAATCCGTCTTCACACCGTAATCCACGTGCTCTGTAAAGGCAATCTCATCAAGTCCGATGGCCACAGCCTTCCTGACCATGTCCTCCATGGGACACTCAGAATCATCGCTGTAATACGTGTGTGTATGGTAATCTGCCAGCATTTTTCCATCTCCTTTTTATTTCTGCAGCGGGATTTCTGTCTCTGCATACCCGCTGAGAACCGTTTCCTCCCTGGTCAGATTTCTGACCCACTGATATTTTTTATAATGACGGTAAACCGCCGGAAGCTTCACAAATTCATCCAGATTCAGCAGAAAATAGACCGCCAGCACCGGGAGCTTAAAGACAAACGCAGCCAGCAATCCGACTGGCACGATAATGATCCACATGGTGACCGTATCACACAAAAAACCAAACTTCGTATCACCGCCTGCGCAGAAGATCCCCGCCACAACCGTCATATTAGCCGACTTCGCAATCAGATAATACGCACACATAAACAGCATCCCCTGCAGATAAGCCTGCGCCTGTGGGCTTAAGTTAGCGGCATACCGCATGATCCAGGGACTGAACGCCAGCAAAATAACACCTGACACAGCTCCCATCACCAGGGACAGGCGGCAGAGCCGCCCTCCGTACTCTCTGGCGCGAACGAGATTTCCGCTCCCCAGCTCATTTCCCACGATAATACCGCTTCCGGAACCAATGCCTATGCATAAGCAGGATATCAGGTTTTTTACAATTCCGGCTATGGAGTTGGCCGCCACGGCATCGCTCCCCAGATGGCCCATAATAACGGTAAACATCGTAAAACCGCAGCCCCATACCAGTTCATTTGCCATAACAGGTGTCGTGTATTTCACAAAATCTTTCCTCAGTACGGCGTGTGATTTTTTCAGAAGGCTCCAGCGAATCCGGACCACACCGTCTCTGCGGTTTTCCCACATTGCCAGAATCAGCTCTGCTGCTCTGGCCGTCACGGTTGCCACGGCCGCCCCGCTGATCCCCAGCTTTGGAAACCCCAACAGCCCGAAGATCAAAATTCCGTTCAAAAAAATATTTAAAACCATGGAAACAGAGCCAAACACCGTACTCTTAAGGGTTCTGCCGCTGTTTCTCATGATACACAGATAGATCTGCGAGATTCCCGCCAGCAGATAAGACCAGCTGACAATCCTCAAATATTCGGCCCCCAGCGTGATCAGCGTCTCATCATTCGTAAAGATATGCATCAGCACACGCGGACAGAGCGCCGCCGCCGCGAAAAACAGAAACGATATCACAAAAGAATACTTCAGGACAATCGCAAGAATTTTTTCCACAGACAGCCTGTCGTTCTTTCCCCAGTACTGCGCCGCCAGAATGGTCGTCCCGATGGTCAAAGCTGCCCAGAACAGGCTCAGTACAAACTGCACCTGTGCCGCCAGCGATACCGCCGATAAGGAATCCTGGTTCACCATACCGAGCATCATGGCATCAGAAGCGCTGACCAGGGCCGACATCAGATTTTGGAATGCAATCGGAAGAACCAGTACAAATAAATTCTTATAAAAGTGTTTATCATTTTCTCTCATTGGAACTCCTTAAAATCGTTACTGTTTGCTCCCTGCCTGGAGCGCCGCATTCCGGTTTGGCTCTGCCTGTTCCCCCGGCCGTTCCAGTTCCGGTTTCGGGCATAAGCACTTCTAAACGTGCAGGATTTTTCTAAAAGCCAGGGAAAACGCCCAAACTCGCTGCGCTCAAACAGGTGGGCATTTTCCCTGAACGAAAAATTCTGCGCGTTAAGAATTGCTAATGTCCTGCAAAGTCACAGGAACGGCCGGGGGAACAGGCAGAGCCAAACCGGAATGCGGCGCTCCAGGCGGGGAGCAAACAGTAACTTAAAAGTAATAGCTAAGTTATCGCTGTTAAATCACATTTTATAATTATATTACTTGAAGTGCGGCTCCAATATCTGTATAATCGTTTTATATTATAACAATCATATTTTATTTCGTGGTTTTATAAAATGAATCCCGACCGCCAATGCCCTGAAATCAGAACCTCCGCCGCCTTCACCAAATGAAAGGGTCAAAAATATGCTGAATAACGAGGAAAAAATAAACGTTGATATCATGCAGGACGCTTCCGAGATCGTCCGTTACGACGAGACAGGCATACCGCTCTACATACAGACAGGCGAATTGTCCCGGTATCCGGACAGGAAAGCACTGTGCCACTGGCACGATGACCTGGAATTTATCAGAATTGTACATGGTGAGATGAATTATTATATTAATGGGAAGAATCTGGTTCTGAAAGAACACGATGGGATCATGGTCAACACGAGGCAGATGCATTACGGTTCCTCCATTAACCAGAACGATTGTTCCTTTCTCTGCATTCTTGTTCATCCTGCGCTGTTTTCATCAAACAGGCTGATTTATCAGAAGTATCTGCTGCCGCTTCTGGAAGACCGCGAGACTGAATTTGTATATCTGGATTCCGGCCGACCCGATCACGGATTTATACTGGACTGCCTGATGGAAATGACACAACTGAAAGAACACGGTGAGTATGGATATGAACTGGAGATCATCGGATTATTCTATCTCATATGGAGACATCTGGCCCGGCAGTTCAAGGCCGGTAAAACTGCCGCTCCGGGCATTGAAGACATGGATACGAAAGTTCAGAAAGATATGGTTTCCTTTATTTACCAGCATTACACGGAAAAGCTGACACTCTCAGCCATAGCCGCCTCCGGCGGAGTGTGCCGGAGCAAATGCTGTCAGATATTCAAAAAATACTTATGTCAATCACCGATTGATTTTTTAAATTCCTACCGGCTGGAGGTAAGTTCCCATCTTCTTAAAAAGACGGATAAAAGCATTACAGAGATCGCAACAGAATGTGGATTTAACCACTTAAGCTACTATTCCGAGCTGTTTATGCGCCATTATGGCTGCACGCCCAGACAGTTTCGCAGTCAGCATCCTGCAGACAGCTGACAAGCCGGTATGGGGGAAGGTAATCGCTGCCGGATTGTCAGCACAGTTCAACGGTTCGTTAAAACGAACGGAATGCAGGTTTATCTCGCGTTTTTAATAGGCACTCCACCCCCCGTCTATCGTCAGCGTCTCACCGTTGATGAAGGAAGCAGCGTCAGAAGCCAGGAACACCGCCGCGGTGGCAACTTCATCTGCGGATCCGTTGCGGTGACGGCCGGCATTTCCCGTTACCGCCTTCGTAAAGCCCAGCTTGCTGGGTTCCCGCATTCCGCTTCCGATGTTGCTCTCGATCGCGCCGGGACACAGGGCGTTGCAGCGGATTCCCGCATCAGAATACATGAACGCCACATTCTTTGTCAGACCTACTACGGCAAATTTCGAGGTCGTGTAGGCCAGACCGCCGCGGCCGGCACAGAGTCCGCTTAAGGATGCCGTATTGATGATGGTGCCCTCGCGGTTTTCTTTCAGGAAATACTGAACCGCTTTCCGGCATGCGTACATAACGCTGTTTAAGTTAATGTTCATGATTCTCTCCCACATGTCGTCCGGCATCTCGGCAATCGGAAGAAGATTATCCATAATACCGGCATTGTTGATGACCACGTCCACTTTGCCAAAGGCCTCGATGGTATAGTCAATCATAGCTTCTACTTCCTCTTTACTCGACACATTCACCCTGCGAATCTTAAGCTTATCTCCATACTCCGGCTCCAGTTCTTCCTGAAGTACTTTCAGGCTCTCTTCGTTGATATCCGCAGCCACCACGGAGGCGCCCTCCGCCAGATACCGCTCCACCATAGCTTTTCCGATTCCGGAACCTCCGCCAGTGATTACAGCGGCTTTCCCCTTTAACGCCCCGATCATACATTTTGTCATACTGATATACCTCCTCTAAACTTATCTGACCCTGTCAGAATTTTGCCTCAGTATAAAATAATTTTAGAGGAGTGTCAATACAGCCATTTTTTTCGTTTATTTTTTGACAAAACCGGTTAAAAATTGGAACAGTCTATTACTTTTCCATGTTTCCGGCAGAGAACCATAATCCGCATCATAAGCGAAAACTGCATTTTTCCGCCGTAGCAGTCCGTCGATTCATTTTCCTTCAAAAGCCGGTTCCACAGCCGCTCCACGCGGCTTCCATATTCCTGGTCCAGCCGGTAAACAGAAGGGTTTTCTTCAAAAACCGGCACCGGACGGTGGTACGGAGGTATGGCAAACAAAAACAGCATCGCCCCCATATTCATCACGCATTCTTCCCCTTCCAGCTCACCGCCTTCCTCCGCCTGCATCTTCCAGATATGAAACGGATAAAGAATAAATACCATGCCTGGCTCCAGCGGATAAATCCGGTTGTTTAAGTACATGCGCCCTCTTCCCTTCCGTATGGACAGCACGGTCACATCCTCCCTGTTTTCAAAGGCCCCCTCCCCTTTGAAGCGAAAGGAGCGCGCCTTCAGCCTTTCCGGCAGTAATTCCGGTGAAAAATACTGTTTTCCGCGAAACCCGGAGTCTTCTCTCGTCTCCAGTGAACATTCCATATTTCTTCCCTCCTGTCCCCTTATCTGCTTTCATAACCGCCATGTACGGAAAAACGCTGGTACTCTCCGGGCGTCATTCCGTGTCGCTCGGAAAAGATTCTGATAAACGTATGAGAACTGTTATACCCGCACGCAAATGCAACATCAATCACCGGCATCCGGCTGTTTTCCAGCAGCGACTCCGAATACGTCATTCGAAGCTCTGTGAGAATCCCGCTGTGATCCAGACCAAAGTTTTCCTTCAAAAGGGGATTTACAGAATTCTTCTCCATGTATAAAGCTTTTGCCGTGTCCTGCGTGGTCAGAGGTTCCCGGTAATGGCCAAACAGATGGTTAAGGATCAGCAGCGCCCGCACGTCAATATGAGCCGCCTCGCTACCGCCTTCCGGAAGGACGGCTTTCTGGTACTCCTGAGGCGTCAGCCCCATCACCTGTTTAAAGGATCTGTAAAAAGAAGTCTCTGAATGGTATCCCACATAGCGCGCGATATACTGCATTGTCAGGCCTCCAAAATGCATCATATCACAGGCCCGGTCCACCCTCGCACGGTTTAACAGGCTTGCAAAGCTCTGTCCTGCCACAAGATTTAACTGGCAGCTGACCACCCGGTCCGTGACACCATAGGCAGACGCAAGCTTTTCCCTCGTCAGATTCTCATTACTGTAGGTAAAAATATGCTGAAGCAGCTTCCAGGCCAGACTTCGCTCAAACCTGTTTTCCTGCCCTTCCTGCCGCTCATACTCCCTCGCTGAATACCGGAGAAACAGCGTGACGATCTCCAGAAACAGCGAGTATCCATGTACGATATCTGCTGCTTCGCTCCCGGATCCCTCCTCGATCAATTCTTCCATCAGTGATCTGACATATTCCTCATTTTCCCCGCGCAGCATCACCACAGGGGAACTCTCTGTCAGGACAGTCATCGTAATTTTCAAACTGTTCCGATAGGCGATATAAGAGGCTGACGCATAATCAAATGGACAGCAGAACAGCTCCAGAACCTCCCCCCAGTCCGGTTCGAACTGATAGATATGGTACGTGTGAAGCCAGCCAAAGCTCCCTTTTTTAAGTTTCAGCTTTACTCCGTTTACATGAAGAATACCGCTGCCGGAGGCAGTAAAAAAAATCAGGGATTCACACGCAAATACAGGCGGAGACTTCTCTGTAATGACTCGTTTTTCGGGATTGAATCCAAACTTCATGACGTCCCTCCTTTTTCCACGTTTCCTTCACTCCAGACCGGAGTTATCCACTTTGTAAGTCTTTTTCCACTTTTTATACCTGTTATTTTACTTACAAATACAGGTTATGTCCATACTATTGTAAATTTTTCCCACTTATTCTTCCTGTTTGTTAACAATCAAACGGGTTTGCCCACAAATTATCTATAAATTTTTGAGATTACAACATGACCGGATGCAAAAAAACAGCGCCTGAGGCGATCTGCTTCAAGCGCTGTTTCTACATTTTAACTGCTCATGCCTTCCATAATCCATGCAGATTACAGTACGCATATACCTCTAAGACCTCATCATCCTCGCTGATCATGAACTCTGCCTGAGGCTCCTGGCCCGGTTTCAGTTCTTTCCTCTGATTGCCCTGCTTTGTCGCCAGCGCAATCCATTCGATATAATGCTCTTCAAGCATCGGATGGCTGGTGGAACCTACCGTTACAGTTACCTTCTGACCATCTGTATGTATCACGGGGACATGTTTTTCAACCGCGGCATCCGTGGTATTAGGAACCAGTTCCTTCATGGCTTCCCCACAGCAGACGACAGGAACACCGCTGTTTTTTACATATGCGATAATATTTCCGCAGTGGCTGCAAACATAAAATTTCATAAGAACACCCCTTTCGTTATGTAATATCTATAGTTTGAGTTTACCACATTTATTCCTGATTACAAGTCTTTACGGGCATATTAACGGAAAATTAGCAAATTAATCCAGGATCTGTCTGGCTGCCCCATAGATACCGGCGTCATTGCCCAGCGTAGCCAGCACGATTCCGCTCTTATTCTTGGAAATAGGGGTATACTGATCGTAATGCTTATAGATGGTATCAATCAGGAACTGTCCCGCCCTTGACACGCCGCCTCCGATTACAAACACTTCTGGATCCACTACCATGGAGATCTGTGCCAGTGCGAGCCCCAGATAATGGCCTACCACCTCCATCGTCTCAAGCGCCAGTGCATCGCCGGCCTTCGCGGCATCCAGCACGTTCTTCGCGGTAATGCGGTCGCCAAATTTCCTCATTGCAGACGGCGCATCCGATGCCGCCATCTTTCTTCTGGCCTCCCGCGCAATGCCCGTAGCGCTGGAAATCTGCTCCACACAGCCTACGCCGCCGCAGTTGCAGTGCTCCGTCTCCTCGTCGCGGATATGAATGTGGCCGATCTCTCCGGCCAACCCATGCTTTCCTGCAACGATCTTCTGTCCGATGATAACACCGCCGCCAACACCGGTTCCCAGGGTGACCATGACGATATCATCAAACCCCTTACCGCCGCCCTGCCACATCTCGCCAAGAGCAGCCACATTGGCATCATTGCCGCTCTTTACCGGCATTCCGCCGAGGAGCCCGCTTAACTCTTTTCCAGGATTTACATTACGCCAGCCTAAGTTTACGCATACTTCCACAGAGCCGTCCGGCATAACCGGTCCGGGAACTCCCAGTCCGGCACCGACCACCTCTTCCATCGGGATCTGCTTCTCCTCCAGAGTCTTTAAGATAGAGGCCGCCACATCACCGATGATATACTTTCCGCCCTCTTCTTTTCTCGTTGGAACTTCCCACTTTAACAGAAGGTCACCTGTCGTTTCGAATAACCCGATCTTTACACTGGTTCCGCCTACATCAATGCCAATACATTTCTTTCCCATTTTGAACGATACTCCTTTTCCCTTTTGTATTATCCGGCGGCGCATTCGGTTTTCCTCCTGCGCCGCATCACATTTTACTGTCTATAAGGATCTTGCAACCTCAGCCACATGATCGGCCGTAAAGCCAAAATGCTCAAACAGCTGGTTTGCCGGACCGCTGGCTCCGAATCCGGTCATGGTCACGCAGGCGCCGTCCAGTCCTACGTATCTGCCCCATCCAAAGTCACTTAAGGCTTCCACTGCCACACGCTTCCGAACAGACTTCGGAAGTACGGATTCTTGATATTCTGCGGACTGTTCCTCGAATAAATCCATACACGGCATGGAAACGACGCGGACCTTTCTGTCAGAAAGAAGCTTCTTCGCATTGACAGCCAGTTCTACCTCGGAACCGCTGGCAATGAGAATCAGATCCGGCGTGCCTTCACAGTCGTCAATCACGTAACCGCCCTTTAACGCCTCTTTGCTGCTGCCTTCCATCGGCGTTAAGTTCTGTCTCGTCAGAACCAGTGCCGTAGGTGTCTTTTTGGAGGTCAGTGCAGAATACCATGCGCACTCGGTCTCAGTCTCATCACAGGGACGGAACACATGGAAATTCGGCATGGCGCGAAGCATGGCCATCTGCTCAATCGGTTCGTGGGTCGGTCCGTCTTCACCGACGCCGATGCTGTCATGTGTAAACACATACGTCAACGGTACTCCCATCAGTGAGGAAAGACGCGCCATCGGCTTTGTATAATCGCTGAATACGAAGAATGTGGCAATAAACACGCGCAGTCCGCCGTGAAGCATCATTCCGTTGCCGATCGCCGTCATCGCCAGCTCACGGACACCAAAATGCAGGTTGCGGCCGCCGCGGTTATCTCTGGAGAAATCTCCCAGATCCGACATGTTCGTCTTGTTGGACGGAGCCAGGTCAGCAGAACCTCCGATCAGATTCGGCATATATGTCTTAATTTTATTTAAAATCTTTCCTGATATATTTCTTGTGGCATCGGCCTTTTCCGGTTTGCTCCAGAAGCCTGCACACGCTTCGATGGCTTTTTCTCCTGCATTCTCATCGTGATAGGCGTTCCACAGCTCTTCCATCTCCGGATATTCCTCGCAGTAGGCTGCAAACATGACATTCCATGCGGCTTCCGTCTCCGCCTTTTCCTCTGCAATGCGGGAATAGTGCTCATAGACTTCATCCGGAACGTAGAACGGCTCCATAGATGGCCAGCCCAGGTTCTCTTTCATTGCCAGTACGTTTTCTTCGCCCAGAGGCTCGCCGTGAGCACTGGCCTTGCCCTGCTTGGCCGGACAGCCGAAACCGATCTGTGTCTTAATGGTGATAAAGGACGGATGCTCTGTATCTTCTTTGGCTTCCTCGATGGCTCGTCCGATTGCTTCCAGATCGTTGCCGTCTTCCACGGTAATCGTCTGGAAACCAAACGCTTCCATACGCTTCTGAACATTTTCCGTAAATGCGATATCGGTGCTTCCTTCGATGGAAATTTGATTGGAGTCATAAAGGACGATCAGCTTGGAGAGTCCCAGCGTTCCTGCCAGTGAGAACGCCTCGGAGGAAATTCCCTCCATCATACAGCCGTCTCCGCCCAACACGTACGTATAGTGGTCTACAACCGGGTAATCCTCTTTATTAAAGACCTCCGCCAGATGAGACTCCGCAGCTGCCATACCGACAGCCATCGCCATACCGGCGCCCAGCGGTCCTGTGGTGGCTTCAATTCCAACTGTGTGGCCATACTCCGGATGGCCCGGTGTCAAGGAACCCAGCTGTCTGAAATTCATGATATCTTCTTTGGATAAGTCTCCGTAACCAAATAAATGAAGCAGGGAATACAGCAGCATGGAACCGTGGCCGCCGGATAAGATAAAGCGGTCTCTGTTGGCCCAGTTCGGGTCTGCCGGGTTGTGGTTCATGTGATTTGCCCATAACTCATAGGCAGCCGAAGCACAGCCCAGAGGAAGGCCGGGATGACCGGATTTCGCTTTCTGTATGGCGTCGGCGGAAAGAACGCGAATTGCATTGACTGACATGGTTTCGATCTTACTCATTGGTATTATTCCTCCTGGTCTATTTTAATCTTATCTCTTTCATGTTCTGAGGTCCGGTTACCAGCAGCGTATTTGGAAATCTGCCGTTCCGGATCTTGGATACGGGAAAATCAAATGTTCCTTCAAACTTCAGTCGTCCGGACATATTATAAACCCTGCACGAGTCTTCATTATACAAAATTACATGCTCTCCGTCAATATCAGCCTGGGTGTACTGATAACGAAACGCCTCCGAAAATACGAGGTTTCCGTCAGGACTGTAGACGTCCATCCGGTCCGGATTCTCGCCTTCCGCATTATTTACAATAATCCCCACGTACTTATTCGAATAGAAGACCGCCCTGATTTCTTCCTCCACCACAACCTGCTTAAGCAGCTCCGGCGACAGCGCGTTCTTTGTCGAATAAAAGGATACGCTGTTATCTGCAAATGCACAGGAATAAGTGTCATCGAGGAAATGGACCCGCGCCACCAGAGAAGACTCGTAAGGCTCGTCAAATCCGCCTACCACTCGATCCGGCACGCTTTTTCCGATTTCCGCAAAATTGTGGAACGCGACACGGCCGTTCAGCGCACCGTTCTTTAAATAGGCATACGCTCCTATCAACTGGGTTCCATCCGGGGAAAGGCTGATATCCACGGGGTAGCCGGTCTCTCCGTTTAGCAGCGCCTTGATCTTTACATCCAGAACGCTTCCGTCATTCTTATAAAAATAGATGTAGTTTGAGGTTGAGTCCTCCAGGATCGCCGCGACTACACCGTGAGCGGAGACCGTGGCCTTAATGATGGGAAGCAGCGTAGTCGCCGTCCCCGTAGGCCCCGACTTATCAAATATGTAGATGCTGTTGCCCTGCTGATCTGCCACCGCCGCATAATTACCGTTGACACACGCAGTGGGCGACTTCATCTCAAAGCTCTGGACCCAGATCTCTTTTCCCTGGTTATCAATGTAGGAGGCTCCATCCTTGCTGTATTTTAAGACGTTGCCGCCAAAATCCATATAACCCACAAAGCTGCCTTCCTTTAACTCTTTTTCCCACACGACGTCATAACTCGTATACTGGTAGAGCCGGAAATACTGGAACAGGCCGATTCCCGCGGCGATTAAGATCACTCCAATAATCAGAATAATCTTAAGCCGTTTCCTTCTGACGCGCTTTCGGGCTTTCCGTACGATTTCCTCACTGTCTTCTTCCTGAGGGGCTGGGGGCGGAACAATCTGCCGTCTCAGCTGCCTTTTTTTAATTTCTCTGTTCATAGAGTCTAAATCACTCATTATGTTTTCTCCTAAAATGCCGTAACTGGTTTGATTGTAGTATACATCATTTCCGGGAGAAACGCATTATTTTTTTCTTTCCGCGAGTTTGCGGCCTTTAGGGAAGCAGAAGCTTCTGGCCGGATACTATTTTATTTTCATCCTCCAGCCCGTTTAACTCACAGATTTCCTTTAATTTATTTACATCATGATATTCCGATATACAGATCCCATACAGTGTTTCTCCATCCTGAACCACATGAACTCTCTGGGTACCACCGGCCGCAGCCTGGGAGGCACCGCCGGATGAACTCTGGCTTCCGGACCCCTCTTCTTTAGATGCTCCCTTATTTCCGCCCTGCGTCTGGGCAGACTCCTGACTGTTTCCGCCATCCTGAGTATTTTCACTCTTCTGGCCGCTTCCAGCCGCCTGGCCGTCTCCGCCATTTTGATCTTCCCCGCCATTTTGACCTTCTCCGCCGTTTTGACTGCCCGGCTGGGTTTCTGACATGGTTTCCTTTGTCACCGCCGCCGTCGTCGGATAGACTCCGCCATCCGCCTCTTCCACGACCACATGGGATTCCGGTTTATCCTTCACCGCCGCGTTATCCTTTCCCATCAGCGCCGACTCCACCCGTTCCGGAATAGCGGATGCGATCACGCTCTCCATCTCCTGCATCCGCTCGTAATTATTAAACATTACGATTCCGCCTGCCAGGATCACGATAGACATGGCCATGCACATACCACGTAAAAGCCCAAGAGTCTGGTGCCTGTCCGTCACCTCGTCCTTGTGCTCATCCATCCGCTTTCTGAATTCCTGAATAACCTTCTCATCCGATCCGGACTCAATTCTCCTCACATCCTTCCGGAGAACCATATAATCCTGCATCATCTGATTTCTTTCATAATAAATGCTGTAGCCGCAGAGCTTGTAGAATCCGTCTTCCGACGTTATGTAAACTGATTCGTCTCCTTCCACTCCGCTGCTTAAATACATCAGCTTATTAGGTCCCTGAAAATACTGAACATGCTGCTTCCAGTAATTAAGCGGACTTAAATCATTTCCCGGCGCTCCACACAGAAACCAGCCCAGAACGGACCGTTTCGGAAACAGCTGCTCCACGCTCTGATACGCCTTTTTCCACGCGAGTTCTGAAAAGACCACTTTCTGGCCCTGTTCCGTTACATCTTCCATTTCCATGGCGCCGTCAATAAAGATATACGGCGTCCCATCGTTCATCTCCACGCTTCCGAGCAGTAGGCCGACCCGTAGGTCCTGTCCACCCGCCGGATACAGACGTCTCAAATACGTATTCACGTAATCTTCCACATACAATTTTACGATTGCGTCACGCTCCCCGATCTGCCGTATATTCTTCGGCAGCTTCGGGAACGGATTGTACAATTCTCCCATAGGCTCACCCCGCTATTCATATTAATCCAATGAATCATAGCACAGGATGAGCGCAAAACCTGTCAAAGAAGGGAAGCATTTTCCCATAACTTTTCGACAAGATAAATGCTTCTGCTGATGCAGTCCGCCATCCGCATGACGACAGACAGCCGGATGCTCTGGAGCATTAAGGGATCGAAGCTGCCGCAGCTTCCGACAATACCCGTGATAAAAATGTCGCCTACCGCCTTCAGTTCCTTGCTGACTCCAAGTCCCGGCTTCAGCGAGCCTTTTCCAAGCGTCACATATCCGATATGCTCCATGTTCCCCACGGAGGCATCCACTGCCACCACCACGTGATCCGGGTACTGAAATTTTAAAATTGCCTGGTAGGTCTCTAAATTCATGGCGTGTACAGGGCGTTCCAGTGTCCCCAGAATTTCCACCCGCTCCAGCCGTTTTTCCTTCAGCTTGTACCCGATTAACGGTCCTAGGCTGTCACCCGTGGAACGGTCTGTCCCGATACACAGAAACACAACCCCCGCCGTTTTTCCGTTTTCCTGTTCCATACAGATCAAATCATAAAGCCTCGAGGCAAACTCTTCCGCCTCAAAGGACTGTTTTGTGTCATAGTAATAAACTTCCCGATTGCCGCGGATTGCGATGCGTTCCCATAGTCTCATAATATCCTGCCTTGATGTCCTTCTTATTCTCTGTTCTATTATAAGCCGCGATTTCGGGAATTATTCACTATGATCCGGAAGTCGGCACTTCCTTTTTTCGGTACGGAAAACACCGCACTCAATTCTGTATCTGGCGCTCACGCGGAAAGCTTAAAAATATACACGTTCCCCTTTCCTCTCTGCTGTATAACTTCAAATCTGCCCTCTCTCCAAAGCTTCTTTTCAGTATATAATAAATATTAGGCAGTCCAATCTCCGTATGAGGCGCCTTCGAATCCTCATTCAGCCATATGTCGGTCTCCTTCATTGCATCGAGAAGCTGCTGCTGCTTTTCACGGCTGATACCGATGCTGTTGTCACAGACCGCTATTTTGATCATATCCCCCCGCTGTTTGCAGCTCACCAATATTTTAACCCTCTTAACAGATTTGGAAACCCCGTGCACAATAATATTTTCTATTAAAGGATGCAGTAAAAAGCTGGGCACCATACACTCCTGCAGCTCCGGACTGATCCTGTACTCGGTATCGATCCGGTTGGGATATGCCAGCTCATAGAATCTCATACACAGCTTCACATACTCCAGTTCATCCTCCAGCGTAACAAACTGGTGGATCCGCCTTACATTCGCCCGGAACAGCGCTGCGCATTCACAAACCGCATTGCTGACCTCGGCCGCTCCATATAAGAGCGCCATACTGCTGATGGTTTCCAGTGCATTATAGATAAAGTGAGGATTCATCTGGGATTGTACCGCATAATAGCGCAGCTGAAGCATTTGAACCTCCATCTCTTTTTTCTGCTTTTCTTCCGCCACCGTATTTTCCAGAAGCTGCTCAATCTGTTTCCCCAGAATGTTTAACCTGCATCGAATCTTGTCAATCTCATCTCTGCGTTCCGATTGATATTCCGTATGAAACTCTCCGTCTGCAATCCGGTCCATCTGTCCGATGACCCCTTCGATCCTTGCAGATAAATTCCTGGAAAACTTTGAAATCAGCAAAATGGCGACTGCAACTGCACAGCCACCTATCAGGATGGATATCATAATACTGGTTTTCCAGCCGTCGATAAACACATTCCCCGGTATCAGGTTGACAATCTGCCAGCTGCCCGTCCCGCCCATCAGCGCCTGCATCAGATAGACCGTTCCATCATGGAACAGATACTTCTCCTGATATCCCTCCTCATAAAGGATCTTAGGCGAGATATCGCTCCAGCGGGGGACCCCTTCTGATTCCGTGTAGGTATAACATTTCCCCGTGTCTGACAGCAAATAACAGTAATTCATGGAATTGCGGGGCAGACCTATCAGTTCATTGAAATAATTCTGATTGATATTTAATACAATGGTCCCGAGTCTTTCCATGGTAGTAACGTTAAAGATCTCCCGTTCCACATAGATTTCCCCATCTTCTATCTCCCAGATGCACTTCCCCGTATGAGCCTTCAGCCTCTCCCCGTTTTCACTGTCCCACTGCCTGATAAAATCAAGCCCGGAGGAGCCGCCAGAGCCGTACCATATCCCCTGTAAATCTTTTACCACAACAAAGTCGATAAAATGGTAGAAATGGCACATCTGTTCCAACTCGGTTCTTATTCCGTCTCTCGAAAACACATCCAGCGGTTCCGTCCCTGCCTCCGCCAGCAGCTGCTGAAGCCTTTTATTCTGCATCAGGGCAAATATCTGTCCTTCCAGATGCGGAATGTTGCTGTTCACGGTATGGTACTGCTCCTCCGTCAGCTGACGGGCAATTTTCTCGATATTCTGCGTGGATTTTTCCAGATTTAAGAAAAAACAGAACAGAAACGTCAGCAGAACCGCCGCCGACAC
>ERZ1673746.190-NODE-190-length-89486-cov-9.537040_pt1 | contig 89486 bp, 80 predicted proteins | sample MGYA00580205_ERZ1673746 | MGnify/ENA primary metagenome ERZ1673746 (study PRJEB41218, sample SAMN15661771) | gut metagenome | host: Homo sapiens | place: Canada: London | collected 2015-08-20/2019-03-30 | study: EMG produced TPA metagenomics assembly of...
CGCTGCGGCGGGTTATTGAACGTGAAAGGACACCCTGACGGTTTCCTTTCACACTTTCCTTCCCTCCGAAACTTTTGGCTTGGCAGTTTTTTGACAGTCTGAGTTCTTATCATCTCTATCATCATACGACTTTTTGCCGCACTTGAAAAGGGGGGAGTGTCAAATTTTCATGATTTTACAACGCCGGGATTGCAGCAGCCGCGCATTTCCGGTATAATGGAGCAAACCATCTGGAAAGGAGCAGACCCCATGACGGAACCGATCTGGGAAAAGGGCTACACGCAGAACCGGGAGCTTTCGTGGCTGCAATTCAACGCCCGCGTGCTTGAGGAGGCGGAGGACGAGACCGTCCCCCTGCTGGAGCGCGTGAAATTTCTCTCCATTTTCACGAGCAATCTCGATGAATTCTATATGATCCGCGTCGGCAGCCTCGGCGACGTCGCCGCGCTGGGCGGCCACGGCGTAGACAACAAATCCGGTCTGACCGCAAAGGAGCAGCTCGAGCGGATCTATGCGGCAACGGCTCCCCTGTATGAGCGGCGCGACCGTGTCTTCCGCCGCGTGGAGCGGGAGCTTGGCGCAGAAGGGCTGCAGCGCCTGCGCATGAGCGAGCTGACGCAGGACGAGCACCACTATATCCGCCAGCTTTTCCGCACGGCCATCCAGCCGCTGCTCTCGCCGCAGATCGTCGACGCACATCACCCCTTCCCCCATCTTGCCAGCAAGACGCTGCATGTCGGCGTGCGGCTGTCGCGGAAAAAGTCTGAATTCTGGGGTCTCATCCCCATGCCGCCCTCCGTGCCGGAGCTGCTGTTCCTGCCGGAGCAGAATGGCATTTGCCGCTACGTTCCGCTCGAGGAGGTCCTGCTGTTTTACGCAGACAGCGTGTTTGAGATGTACAGCACGCTCGAAAAGGTCGTGTTCTGCGTCACGCGCAATGCGGACATCAACCCGGACGACGAGCCGTTCGCGCCGGACGGCCGCGAGATCGACCTGCGCGCCAAGATGGAAAAGCTGCTGCGGGAGCGCAGGCGGCTGTGCGTCGTGCGCGTGGAGCTTTCCGCGCCCATCAGCGGGCACTTTGCCGAGCTGTTCCGCAAGCGCTTCGATATCTCCGGCGAACAGATCTTCGTCTCCTGCGAGGCGCCGCTGTGCATGGACTACGCCTTCTCGCTCGGCGAGCATCTGCCGGAGGCCCGCCGCGCCGCCCTGTCCGACCCGCCCTTCACGCCGCAGCAGCCCGCCATGCTGCTGCCGGGCCAGAGCCTGCTGCGCGCCGCGCTGAAGCGTGACCTGTTCCTGTCCTATCCCTATGAATCCATGGAGCCGTTCCTGCAGATGGTGCGCGAGGCGGCCAATGCGCCGGACGTTCTGTCCATCCGCATCACGATCTACCGGCTGGCCCGCAAGGCCAAGCTCGTGGACTATCTCTGCGCCGCTGCCGAAAACGGCAAGGACGTAACCGTCCTCATCGAGCTGCGCGCCCGCTTTGACGAACAGAACAACATCGACTGGTCCGAGCGGCTGGAGGAAGCGGGCTGCAAGGTGCTCTATGGCTTTGAGGACTACAAGGTCCATTCCAAGATCTGCCTCATCACTCTGCGGGAGCGCGGCGCACTGCGCCATGTCACGCAGATCGGCACAGGCAATTATAACGAGAAGACCGCAAAGCAGTACACGGACGTCTCCCTTGTCACAGCCGACCCGAGCATCGGAGCGGACGCCGCGGCCTTCTTCAGCAATATGGCGCTCGGCAATCTTGAGGGCAGCTACGGCACGCTGCTCGTTGCGCCGCACCAGCTGAAGAAGCCGATCCTCGCACGCATCGAGGAACAGACGGCCCTCGGCCCAAACGGCTACATTCTGATGAAGTTCAATTCTCTGACGGATATCGACGTCATCCACGCCCTGTCGCGCGCCTCGCAGGCGGGCGTCCGCGTCGAGCTCATCATCCGCGGTATCTGCTGCCTCGCCCCCGGCGTGCCGGGCTATACGGACAACATCACCGTCACGAGCATCGTCGGCCGCTTTCTGGAGCATTCCCGCATCTTCTGCTTCGGCCGCGGCGAGCAGGAGCACGTCTATATCTCGTCTGCCGACATGATGACGCGCAACACCGTCCGCCGCGTGGAGATTGCCTGTCCCATTCGCAGCCCGGAGATTCGCCGCAGGCTCCACGAAATTCTGGACGCCATGCTGGCGGATACCGTCAAGGCGCGCGTCCTGCTGCCGGACGGAACGTATACGAAAAAGCCGCCTGCCTACGAGCCGGTCTGCGCGCAGGTCCTGCTCATGAAGCGTGCCGTCGAAGCCGCGCAGCAGCAGAGCACCGCTGTCCCGCAGAAAAAGCGCTCGCTCTGGGAGAAGCTCTTCCACCGGATGGGATGCTGACCATGGCGGAAGCACCGTCGTTTTTTGCCTCCGTCTATGCGCTCGTCGCGCAGATCCCGCCCGGCTTTGTCGCATCCTACGGCCAGCTGGCCCGTATGCTCGGCGCGCCGCGGGCCGCGCGGCAGGTCGGCTGGGCCATGCGCCGCTGCCCGGACGAACTGCCGTGGCAGCGTGTCATCCGCGAGGACGGCACGATCGCAGGCGGGGAATATGCCCCGCTGCGCCGCGCCATGCTGGAGGCCGAGGGCGTCCCGTTCACGCAGGACGGCCGCGTCGCCATCGACCGCTGCCGCTGGCAGCCCGGGGAAGCGGGTCTCGTTTGAGAGCCTGTCGAAAAAGCCTCGCAGAGTTTGCGCCCGCAGGCGCAAAGAAAATGGAAATCATTTTCTCCGGCGGCGTGTACGTCGGAGAAAATACCGCTCGGCTCGCAAACGTGCGAAGGGCGTGCCCTTCGTGCGCTGCAGCGAGCCGCAGCCCCTTTCAAACGAGAGCCCAGTGAAACGGGTCTCGTTTGAGAGCTTGTCAAAAATCCTTTTTTGACAAGCTCAAGGGCAGGGTCGTTTGACCCTGTCCGTCGTTTTTTTATTTCCCGCATTTGCCGCAGCTGCAGCAGGCCGCGCCGTTTTCCGCCGTGCGGCAGCGGCGCTTGCGATACTCCGTCGGCACCTCGCCGTAGACCTCGCGGAATGCCTCGGTGAAGCGGCTCTGGCTCTCATAGCCGACGGCCTTGGCAATGGCCGCGATGTCGTCCTGCGTCTGTGTCAGGCGTGCGGCGGCCGCCTCCATGCGGTGCTGCTTCATATGCTGCGCGATGGACGAGCCGTAAACGCGCTTGAAGGCGCTTTTCAGCGTCGTTGTATTCATCAGAAACTCGCGCGACAGCGCCTCGATCGTGATGCGCTCGGAAAGATGCTCCGTAAGATAGGTGTGCACGCGGCGGATGATCTCCTCCTGCGAGGCCTGAAAGTCCACGGCCTTCTCCGGGCAGGCGATCTCCATGACGCGCTCGACGATCTCGTGCAGCAGACGGCTCTCCTCTGTGTCTGCCGCGCGGTAATAGACCTCCTTGCCGTCGCGGCGGCTGACGAGCAGGCCGCTCTCCGTCAGGGAGCGCAGATGGTGCGACACGGCCGGGCTGGACATCTCCAGCATGGCGGCCAGATTGATGACGCATGCCTCCTGATGGCTGAGCAGCCAGAAAATGCGCACGCGCGTCGGGTCGCTGAGCTGCTTGAATACCTCGGCTGCAGCCGCAAAATGCGCCACCTGCATGACCTCCTGATGCAGGCTTGCCGCCTGAGACGACGCTCCGTGATCGTGGGGAAGCTGAAATTCTGCCATAGTCTCTCTCCGTTCTCCGTTTTGGAAATTCCGTTCGCCCGTTCCGAAACAAGACGGCCGAACCGCTTGCATTTTGGGTCCGCATCCAGTATACTACAGTCACAACGATTAAGCAAGCATTGAATCGTTCCAATACTCATTCCTTCCGGAGCGCCGCTGGCGCGCAAGGAAAATTTTCAGGAGGTTTATCATGAAGAAAACGTATCCGATCGAAGTTGACTGCGCAAACTGCGCGAACCTGATGGAGCAGGCCACAAAGAAGACCGAGGGCGTCGCCGACGCGACCGTGAATTTCATGACGCAGAAGATGATCGTGGAGTTCGCCGAGGGCGCCGATCCCAAGGACGTCATGAAGCGCGTTCTCAAGGCCTGCAAGAAGGTCGAGCCGGACTGCGAGATCGAGCTTTGACCCTTCCGGCGACGTATCTTGCGATGCGCCGCCTTTTCCTTTGGGGTGACCTCTAAATCGATCTGCGGCGGTGGATGACGGAGCTTTTTCGCCAATCCATCGGTTTGGAAGGTTTGTGGTACACAAAGTACAACTGCACCTTCCAAGCCTCGCCTTGACAAAAAAGTCTCTCGCCGTCCACTCTTGCAGATTGATTTCGAGTTCCCCTTCCCTTTTGAAAAATAGAAAATCAGAAAGAGAGGTAAACCGAGCATGAACAAAAAGCAGAAAAAAATGCTTATCCGCATCGCGATCACGGCAGTCATGCTCATCGCGCTTGCATTCCTCCCCCTGACCGGCATCTGGCGGCTCCTGGCCTATGTGGCCGCCTACCTCGTCATCGGCTACGATATCCTCCGCAAGGCAGGCATCGGCATCATCCACGGCCGCGCATTTGACGAGTGCTTCCTGATGGCTATCGCCACGCTCGGCGCGTTCTTCCTCGCTGTCTGGACGAAGAACGGCGACTACGTCGAGGGTATCTCCGTTATGCTGTTCTACCAGATCGGCGAGCTGTTCCAGAGCTACGCCGTCGGCAAGAGCCGCCGCAACATCAGCGCGCTGATGGACATCCGTCCCGATTACGCCAACATCGAAAAGGACGGCAAGCTCGAGCAGGTCGACCCGGATGAGGTCACCGTCGGCAGCATCATCGTCGTGCAGCCCGGCGAAAAGGTCCCGCTGGACGGCGTTGTCATCAGCGGCAATTCCACCCTGAACACCAGCGCCCTGACGGGCGAGAGCCTCCCCCGCGATGTGGCAGAGGGCGACGAGATCATCAGCGGCTGCATCAACATGAGCGGCGTTCTGAAAATTCGTACCACAAAGGCCTTCGGCGAATCCACGGTCTCGAAGATCCTTGACCTTGTGGAGAACGCCAGCTCCCGCAAGTCCCGCTCCGAGGCGTTCATCTCCCGCTTTGCCCGCATCTACACGCCTGCCGTATGCATCGGCGCGGTGCTGCTGGGCGTTGCCGTGCCGCTGCTGCGCATGGCCTTCGGCGCAAGCGCCCAGTGGGTCGACTGGGTCTACCGCGCGCTGACGTTCCTCGTCGTGAGCTGCCCGTGCGCCCTTGTCATCAGCATTCCCCTGAGCTTCTTCGCCGGCATCGGCGGCGCAAGCAAAGAGGGCATCCTCATCAAGGGCTCAAACTATCTGGAGGCCCTTGCCGCAACGAAGGTCGTCGTGTTTGACAAGACCGGCACCCTGACGCAGGGCGTGTTTGAGGTCACGGCCGTCCACCACAACGAGCTGGACGCCGATAAGGTGCTGGAATATGCCGCGCTGGCCGAGTGCGCCTCGTCCCATCCTATCAGCAAGAGCCTGCAGAAGGCCTACGGCAAGGCCATTGACCGCAGCCGCGTTACAGGTATCGAAGAGATCAGCGGCCACGGCATCACGGCGACCGTTGACGGCCACAGCGTCGCTGCAGGCAACGCCAAGCTCATGCAGAAACTCGGCATCGAATACCACGACTGCCACTGCGTCGGCACAATCATCCACATGGCCATCGACGGCGTCTACGCCGGGCACATCGTCATCTCCGATATCATCAAGCCGCACTCCGCCGAGGCCATTGCCCGCCTCAAGAAGTCCGGCGTCTCCAAGACCGTCATGCTCACGGGCGACGCGCGCCGCGTAGCCGAGCAGGTCGCTCACGAGCTGGGCGTCGACGAGGTCCGCAGCGAGCTTCTGCCGGGCGACAAGGTCGCCGAGGTGGAAAAGCTGCTGGCAGAAAAGTCCCCGAAGACCAACCTCGCCTTTGTCGGCGACGGCATCAACGACGCGCCCGTTCTGACCCGCGCGGATATCGGCATCGCCATGGGCGCCATGGGCAGCGACGCCGCCATCGAAGCCGCAGACGTCGTGCTGATGGACGACGATCCCCTGCAGATCGCCAAGGCCATCCGCATCTCGCGCAAGTGCATCGGCATCGTGCGGCAGAACATCGTGTTCTCCCTCATCGTGAAATTTGCCTGCCTTGCCCTGACGGCCGCCGGTATCACGAACATGTGGGCCGCCATCTTCGCCGACGTCGGCGTGATGATCCTCGCCGTGCTCAACGCCATCCGCGCCCTGCGCGTCCACAATCTCTGAGTTGGAATGATCCCGAAAAAATTCCGGGCCTGCTGCTTTTTTTGGCAGCAGGTCCGGATGCTTTTTACCGGTTATTTTAAGGCAGCGCCGTCGTGAAACGCGCGGCCGACGACCGCGCCGAGGCGGACATAGGTCTTGTTGAACGAATCATAGGTGATGGGCGCGACCTTGTCCACATCGACCTTACCCTCCGGCGTGAGATAGGCCTCGTCCACGCTGACGTTCACGATCTCGCCGACGAGGCGGCAGCTCTCCGGGTCATAGCTCACAACGCGGCAGGAAACGGCGATGGGCAGCTCATCGATGCAGGGCGCGTCGACGAATTCGGACTTTGTGGCATGGAAGCCGGCGCGGGCGAACTTGTCCGGCACCTGGTTGCCGGACACCAGCCCGACATAGTCGCAGGCGGCGACCTGCTCCGCCGTGCCCATGCTGACGGTGAACGCGCCGCGGGCCAGCAGGTCCTTCACCGTGCGGTGCGACGGGCTGACGCAGAATGAAAGCTCCTGATCGTCGCTGATGCCGCCCCAGGCGGCGTTCATGGCGCAGGGCGTGCCGTCCTCGCCATAGGCAGCCAGAATGAACACCGGCTGCGGATAAATGCTTGCATGTGCGCCAAAATTCTTTCTCATAAAGAAAAGCACTCCTTCTAAATATCAAAATTCGCAAAGCAGGCAGAAGCTGCTCCGGCGGCAGGTCAGCAGGCCGTCCCGCTGCATTTTGGACAGCTCATTGGACAGCGCGCTGCGTTCCACATTCAGATAATCGGCAAGCTGCTGGCGGTCGAACGGGATCGTAAAGCTGCGGCTCCCCGCCCGCCGCGCCTGCTCGCCAAGGTAGGACAGCAGCCGCGCACGAATGGTGCGCGGGCCGGTGTGCAGGCTACGCCGGGAAAGCGCCAGATTTTTATGCGCCAGCGTCCCGACGAGATTACGGATGATGCGGCTGTGGTGCTCGCAGGTGCTCGTGCACTGCGTCAGGATGCGCCTTGCGTCGAGGAAGAGCACCTCGCAGGCCTCGCTGGCCACGACGTCGACAAGCAGCGGCTCATCCGATGCACAGGCATAGGCCTCCGCAAACAGGTCGCCGGGCTCCGCGCGCCCGAGCAGCGTGACCGCGCCCTGCATGTCCGTGTGCTCGATCAGGACGCTCCCCGTGAGCACCAATCCCATATACCGCGTAGGCTCCCCCGCCCGCAGGATGCGTTCCCCGCGTGCAAAGCGCCGGGGCGACGCGCCGAGGCAGGGCAGCATGGCCGCGATCTCCTCCGATGTTGCCCCGCGGAACAGCGGCGAGGCCAGCAACGCAGCATCCTTCATTCTTTCTTCCTCTGTTGGTATTCCAACATACTTTCTCTTGGATTTGGGGTATGCTATCTGGTAACAGGGTCATGCAAACGCGCGGCCGGAAGGAGGATCATTATGGCTATTCTGAAAAACATCGCGCAGGAGCAGGTGCTCCCGCTTGCACAGCAGGTCGAGGCCGAGGCCGGGCAGATCGTCAGCAAGACGCTTGCCCAGAATGACGCCGTCAGCATCACGCTGTTCGCCTTCTCCAAGGGCGAGGAGATCAGTACACACGCCTCCGGCGGCGACGCAATGGTGCTCGTGCTCGAGGGCCGCGGCCGCTTTACCATCGACGGCAGAGAGCATTTCTGCTCCGCGGGCGAGAGCATCGTCATGCCCGCCGGGAAGCCCCACGCGGTCTATGCCGCCGAGGACTTCAAGATGCTGCTGACCGTCGTGTTCCCGCAGAACTAAACCCGCACCCCGCCGAACGTATAGTCGTAGAGGCCGCTCCACGGCAGCTCCCCGCGGATGCAGGGCAGATACTCCGTGATGAGCGTGACCGCCTGCGGCACGGCCTCGTCAAACAGGCGCTGCAGGACCGCATTGCTCTCGGCGCACTTCGGGTTCGGCTCGTAGTTCACGATCATGCCGTGCAGACCGTGGTACGCGCCGGCAAGGCGCATGCCGGTATACAGCGCCGTGCGCTTGGCACGGCCCGGCGCAAGGAACAGCGCGTTGCCCCACAGGAACGTCCGGATCGCCCGCTCCGTCTGCCGGGGCGTCAGCTCATCCGGCAGCAGCTCCGCCATCACGGCCGCGCTGCGCGCCGAGGCATGCAGGTGGCCAGTCAGGCTCGTGCGGATCGGGTCCAGCCCGGCCTGCACCAGCAGGCTGCGGTCAAATTCGACCTCGATCTCCGTGTGGGCCACGCCGCTGCGCGCGATCTGCCCGGCAATGTAGCCGTGGCAGGCGCGGTCCAGCGCAAAATGGCACAAAAAACCATAGAGATACGCCGTTTCCGGCGCCGGAAACTCCAGCGCGGCCAGCTTCTCCCCTGCGGGGCGGAAGAAGGCCGCGCCGCTTTGTTTGTGCATCCGGTGGCCGAGGCGGCTGACGTGCCCGAGCAGCGGATGATCAAAAAACAGAATATCGGGGCCGTGCAGCCCGATGGAAAACAGCGCCTGCTCCGGCCGGAGCAGCTGCTGCATTTCCTGCGGCAGTGCCGCAAGCACCTGCCCGCCGAAGCAGCGGTGCGCATAAGTTGATGGCATGAAGCCCACCTCATGATCTGGAATCTGTGCATAGCATACCACATTCCGGCAGTTTTGAAAAGCGTTTTTCGTGCAGGACGGTCATTTGTTTTCAAATCCTTCACAGTTCCGACATTTGATTTTCACGCCGCTTTATGATATACTTATTCTTTAGAAAAACACATGTGAGGGTACTCGTTATGAAACACTGCTATCGGGCGGGCATCGACATCGGCTCAACCACCGCAAAGCTCGTTATTCTGGACGAACGCGGCGTCCTGTGCTATGGCGATTATCGCCGCCACTGTGCACACACGCAGGAAACACTTGCAGAGCTGCTGGAGGACGCATGCGCAAAGCTCGGCCCCTGCGACCTGCGCCTGAAGATCACTGGCTCCGGCGCCATCAACCTCGGCAAAGCCCTGAACATCGGCTTTGTGCAGGAGGTCGTTGCCGTGGCCTCCAGCCTGCAGGCCATTGCCCCGCAGACGGACGTCGCCATTGAGCTGGGCGGTGAGGATGCGAAGATCATCTACTTCCGCGGCGGGCTGGAGGAGCGCATGAACGGCGTCTGCGCAGGCGGCACCGGCTCGTTCATCGACCAGATGGCCGCGCTCCTGCAGACGGACGCCGAGGGGCTGAACCGCGCCGCAGCAGACTATCACGAGCTCTATCCCATCGCCGCGCGCTGCGGCGTGTTCGCCAAGTCGGACATCCAGCCCCTCATCAACGAGGGCGCAACGCTGCCCGATCTGGCGGCCTCCATTTTTCAGGCCGTCGTCAACCAGACCATCTCCGGCCTTGCCTGCGGCAAGCCCATCCGCGGCTGCGTCGCCTTCCTCGGCGGCCCGCTGCACTTCCTGCCGGAGCTGAAAAAGGCCTTCATCCGCACGCTGCACCTGACGCCGGAGAATATCGTCGACCCCGAGAATTCCCACCTCTTCGCCGCCATGGGCGCTGCCCTCGAGGCGGGCGATGCCGAGCCGGCAGACGCCGCAGCGCTTGCCGCAAAACTGCGCTCCGGCGTGCAGATGGCCTTCGAGCTCAAGCGTCTGCCGCCGCTGTTTGCGGACCGCGCAGAATATGACGCCTTCCGCGCTCGCCATGACCGCGCGCAGGTTCATAAGGTAGCGCTTCATCCCGGCCGGTGCTTCCTCGGTATCGACGCAGGCTCCACCACGACGAAGCTTGCCCTCATCGATGAGGACGGCGCGCTGCTGTGGTCGTTTTACGCCAACAATCAGGGCTCGCCGGTGCAGACGGCGATTCACGCCATGCGTATGCTGGGAGCGCAGCTCCCGCCGGGCGTGGAGATCGCGCGCTCCTGCTCGACCGGCTACGGCGAGACGCTGCTGAAGTCCGCCTTCCTGCTCGATGACGGCGAGGTCGAGACCATCGCGCACTATGAGGCCGCTGCCTTCTTCGACCCGGACGTCGACTGCATTCTGGACATCGGCGGGCAGGATATGAAGTGCATCCGCATTCGCAATCACTCCGTGGATTCCATCCTGCTCAACGAGGCCTGCTCGTCCGGCTGCGGCTCGTTTATCGAAAATTTTGCCAATTCCCTCGGCTATACCGCCGCAGATTTCGCGCAGGAGGCACTGTTCGCCGCCCATCCCATCGATCTTGGCACGCGCTGCACCGTGTTCATGAACTCCAACGTCAAGCAGGCGCAGAAGGAGGGCGCGACCGTGCAGGATATCTCCGCTGGCCTCGCCTACTCCGTCATCAAAAACGCGCTGTATAAGGTCATCAAGCTCGCCGATGCCCGCGACATGGGCCGCCACATCGTCGTGCAGGGCGGCACGTTCTACAATCAGGCCGTGCTGCGCGCCTTTGAGCGCATCGCGGGCGTCGAGGCCACCTGCCCGGATATCGCAGGCATCATGGGCGCGTTCGGCGCGGCCCTGATCGCCCGCGACCGCTGGACGGGGCAGCGATCGGCCATGCTCCCCATCGCGGACATTCTGAAGCTGCAATATACGACGCAGACCACGCGCTGCTCCGGCTGCGGCAACCGCTGCATGCTGACCATCAATGAATTCTCGAACGGCCAGCGCCACGTCACCGGCAACCGCTGCGAAAAGGGCCTCGGCGGCACGCCGAAGGAGAACCGTGCGCCGAATGTCATGGCCTATAAGCTCAAGCGCATGTTCGACTATCCCCCGCTGCCGGAGAAGGACGCGCCGCGCGGCTGCATCGGCATCCCGCGCGTGCTGAATCTCTATGAGAATTATCCGTTCTGGGCGACGTTCTTCCGGCAGCTCGGCTTTTCCGTCCTGCTCTCGCCGCGCTCCACGCGCAAGATCTATGAGCTGGGCATGGAGTCCATCCCCTCAGAGTCGGAGTGCTACCCCGCGAAGCTGGCCCACGGCCATGTGCAGTGGCTCATCGACCACGGTGTCAGGACCATCTTCCACCCGTGCGTGTTCTATGAGCATCAGGAGACGCCCGGCGCACAGAACCACTTCAACTGTCCCATCGTCGTCTCCTACCCCGAAAATCTTAAAAATAACGTCGACGCCATCGGCGAGGACGGTGTGACCTATCTGCGCCCCTTCCTTGCCTTCACGGATGAGAAGACCGCCGCGAAGCGCCTGGCTGACTTCTGCAAAGAGACGTGGGGCATTTCCGCCTCGGAGACCCGTGCCGCCGTCCATGCCGCATGGCTCGAGCAGCAGCACGCAAAGACCGACATCCGCGCGCAGGGCGCGGCGGCGCTCGCGTGGATCGAGCAGAATCACGGCCGCGGCATCGTGCTGGCGGGCCGCCCGTACCACGTCGACCCGGAGATCAACCACGGCATCCCGGAGCTCATCGCCTCCTACGATCTGGCCGTGCTGACCGAGGATTCTCTTCCCATCGACTTCACGCCTGCCCGGCCGCTGCGCGCAAACGACCAGTGGGTCTATCACTCCCGCCTCTATACGGCGGCGGAGTTCGTCCGCACCCGGCCGGAGCTCGAGCTCGTCCAGCTCAACTCCTTCGGCTGCGGGCTCGACGCCGTCACGACCGACCAGGTCGCGGAAATTCTGGAGAAGAGCAACCGTCTCTACACCGTTCTGAAGATCGACGAGGTCTCGAATCTCGGCGCGGCGCGCATCCGCATCCGCAGCCTCATCGCCGCCATGGACCTGCGTGCCCGGCAGGGCATCCTCCCCACGGCAGGTCCCGTCCGCTATGAGCGTGCCGTCTTCACGGAGCAGATGCGCCGCGAGCACTGGACCATCCTCGCGCCGCAGATGTCCCCCATCCACTTTGATCTGCTCGGCCCGACGTTCCGCAAATACGGCTATCACATCGAAATTCTCGGCAACGACAACCGCAGCGCCATCGACACGGGCCTGAAATACGTCAATAACGACGCCTGCTTCCCCTCCATCACGGTCGTCGGCCAGATCATGAGCGCCATTCTGTCCGGAAAATACGACACAGATCATCTCGCCGTCGCCATGACGCAGACCGGCGGCTGCTGCCGCGCCAGCAACTATGTCGGCTTCATTCGCCGCGCGCTGGAAAAGGCCGGGCTCGGCCATATCCCCGTCATCTCCATCAATGCCAACGGCATGGAAAAGAATCCGGGCTTCCGCGCCTCTCCCGGCCTGCTGATGGATGCGTTCCGCTCGCTCGTCTACGGCGACCTGCTCATGCGCTGCCTGTACCGCGTACGGCCGTATGAAAAGGTCTCCGGCAGCGCGAACGCCCTGCACGCCAAATGGCGCGATCGCTGCGTCGCCTCGCTCACCAGCAGTCACGCCGGGCGGGACTACCGCCGCCTCTGCCGCGAGATCGTCGAGGATTTCGACGTGCTCCCGCTGGACGAGACGCTCCGCAAGCCGCGCATCGGCGTCGTGGGCGAAATTCTCGTCAAATACATGCCGCTTGCCAACAACCACCTCGTCGACCTGCTCGAGCGCGAGGGTGCGGAGGCCGTCGTGCCGGACCTCATGGACTTCATGAATTACTGCGTCTACAACGGCGGCTACAAGCACGAGTTCCTCGGCGGGAGCCTGGGCGGCGCGCTTGTCGGCCAGCTCGGCGTCAAGGCCATTCGTTATCTGCGCCGCCCGGTGCTCGACGCGCTGCAGGCCAGCCGCCGCTTTGAACCGCCTATGGAGATCGCGGACGTCGCCGAGCTGGCAAAGCCCTTCCTCTCCCTTGGCAACCAGTACGGCGAGGGCTGGTTCCTCACCGGCGAGATGGTCGAGCTCATCCGCAGCGGCGTGCCGAACATCGTCTGCATCCAGCCCTTCGCCTGCCTACCGAACCACGTCGTCGGCAAGGGCGTCATCAAGTCCCTGCGCCGCGCCTATCCCGAGGCCAATATCGTCGCCGTGGACTATGACCCCGGCGCATCCGAGGTCAACCAGCTCAACCGCATCAAGCTCATGCTCTCTACCGCGCGCAAGAATCTGAATGCCCGGCCCGCCGACCCGCAGCCTGCTGCCGTCGTCTGACCGTCCCCGCGAAAAATCCGAAAAAAGCCAAAATAGTGCTTGCAAATTTCATCCGGATGTGCTATGATATCTAGGCAAAATGAAATCCGGGTGTAGCGAAGTTTGGTATCGCGCTTGAATGGGGTTCAAGAGGCCGCTGGTTCGAATCCAGTCACTCGGACCATAAAAGAAACCTCTTTTGTCTACCAAGACAAGAGAGGTTTTTTCTTGCTTTCGGGGCAAAATACAGGGCGAATAATAGAAAAACGGGCTTTGAAGCGGTCGATTGGCTACTCCGGAGCCCGTTTTTTGCGTTCAGCAACAAAAGAATACCGAAATTGCTGTTGCACAAATAGAGTTTCCTTGCTCTGCAAGCAACTACTAAATGTGTTTAGGGTATGGGACTTGAACCTGATGTTTGCGAAAAATCCGGTTCAGGTAATGATATAATTACGCGGAAGCCTTGAAAAATCGGAAGTTTTGTGTTATACTTAATCAGTATTATTATACCCATTTCAAAGAGGAGGCACAGCATGGCTGCCAATATGCAAAAGATTAAGCTGCTGAAGCTTTATGAGCTGCTGCGTAAAGAGACGGATGAAGCGCATCCTATCTCCCGCGTCGAGCTCTGCAGACGGCTGAATGAGATGGGCATTTCCAGTAATGTCAGGACACTGAGTTTGGATATCGAAGTGATGCAGGAAAATGGCTTCGAGATCATGAGCTACCTGAAGGATAAGGAAAAGTTCTACTATGTTCCGGAGCATGAGCTCACTGTGCCGGAGATAAAAATACTGATTGATGCGGTACAAGCGGCCAGTTTTATCACAGAGAAAAAAACTGCCGAGCTGATAGAAAAGGTTGCCGCTCTCGGTGGATCACACCAAGCTGAACTGCTAAAGGAAAATATGGTATGCTTCAATACCCGGAAGCACACCAACGAGGCAATTCTCTACACGGTGGACGGCATTGAAGAAGCCATCATTCGCAGAAAGAAGATCGAATTCAACTACTTCCATTTGAATGAAAAGGCAGAGCGTGTATATGTGACCGCCAGCGATGGCAGCAAGAAGCGCTACTACGTGGAGCCGGTCGCGCTTATCTTCAATGAGGACAACTACTATCTGATGGCATACAGCAGCAAGCATCCGGACAGCACCGCCAACTATCGCATTGATCGCATAGATCATCTTACCGTTATAGAAGAGTCGGTAATGTCGAATGAGGCTGTAGCCCGGATCGATGGCGTGGCAGAGTATACGGAGCAGGTTTTCAAAATGTTCAGCGGCGAGCTGGAGGACGTTGTGATACAGTTCAGCAAGCAGCTTATCGGCCCCGTGTTTGATAAGTTTGGCGAGGACACGCCCATGATGTCCGTGAACGAGACCACCTGCGCGGCAACTGTGCATGTGCAGATAAGCCCTCCCTTTTTCGGATGGCTGGCACAGTTCGGAAACAGAATGCAGGTTATCTCTCCCCCTAGCGTGATTGAGCAGTACAATGAACACATTAACAATATTGTCGGAGGAAACGCGGAATGATTACAGGAGCAATTAAAAATAAGGTTGATAAGATCTGGACAGACATTTGGGCTGGCGGCATAGCAAATCCGCTGACTGTTATCGAGCAGCTTACATACCTCATGTTCATCCGTTCCCTCGACGAAAAGGAACTGGAGACCGAAGAATTTGAAACGATGACCGGCGAAAAGATGGCAAAGATTTTCCCCCAGTCTCCCGTCGGGCAATCAATGCGTTGGAGCAAATTCAAAAACGATGATCCGCGCCAGATTTTTGACGTGATCTCCCAGCGGGTATTTCCTGCGATTAAAAGCATGAAGTATGGTCGCCTCCCTGATTTTAATGAAAAGGGTGAGCTTGTAGAGATCGAAGACGAGCCCAGCAAAGCAGACGAAAGCACGACCGCTTTTGCAAGGTATATGAGCAATGCGATGTTCATCATCCCCACCCCGCAGCTGCTTCAGAAAATAATCACGGGGCTGGACGACCTTTACGAACATGATATTGCAGAGTTGGATATGCAGGGCGACCTGTATGAGTACATGCTTGGCAAGCTGGCTACAGCAGGCCAGAACGGGCAGTTCCGCACTCCGAAACATATCCGAGAGATGATGGTCGAGTTGCTGCAGCCGACACCGGATGATACTATTTGCGATCCAGCATGCGGAACGGCTGGCTTCTTGGTTTCTGCGTCGGAGTACATCCGTCACAACTATGAGGATACCATGACCTCCGAGCAATGGCAGCATTTTGCAGGCCCCGCATTTACGGGGTTTGACACGGACTACACCATGCTCCGCATTTCTGCAATGAACCTCATGCTGCACTCTATCAGCAATCCGGAGATTGATTATAAGGATAGCGTGTCGAAACAAAATCAGATTTCCGATCGCTTTACGATGTGCTTGGCGAATCCCCCGTTCAAGGGAACGATCGACGCAGAGAGCATCCACGATAATCTGAAAGCGGTAACGAACACGAAGAAAACGGAGCTGCTGTTCCTTGCCCTGTTTCTGCGTATGCTAAAAAAAGGTGGCCAGTGCGCCTGCATTGTTCCGGATGGTGTATTGTTCGGATCGTCCTCGGCACATAAATCCATTCGCAAAGAGCTCGTCGAGAACCACCAGCTCCGTGCAGTAATCTCAATGCCTTCTGGCGTATTCAAGCCATACGCAGGTGTTTCCACCGCTGTGCTGGTATTCACAAAGACCGGCGCGGGTGGTACCGACAAAGTATGGTTCTATGACATGAAGGCCGACGGCTTCAGCCTCGACGATAAGCGTTCCGAGATTGCGGATAACGATATCCCCGATATCATTCAGAGATTCCACCATCTAGAGCACGAAACCACACGCGAGCGTACCGAGCAGAGCTTCTTCGTACCGAAGCAGGAAATCGTAGACAACGGATACGACCTCTCCATTAACAAATACAAGAAAACAGAGTATGTGGCTGTGGAGTATCCTCCCACGGACGAAATCATTGATCGCTTGCTGGGGCTGGAAGAAGAGATTAAGACGGAGCTATTGGAATTAAAAGATCTACTGAAATAAGGAGACGCGACATGAGCAACAACAGCGTGCATATTCCATTCGCAGCGCCTCTAAATACAGGAGATACCGAGACGCAGACATACGGTTGCCGTGCCAACAACCCAGACATTTGTGCAAATAACGGATTATACGAGATATGTGCTTTTGTAAACGCCGATCATATTTGCAAAAAACCGTCTCGCGCATGGAAGAAACAATATAACAAGCTGAAGGAGGGTGGCGACAATGGCAAATAAAACAGCAAGACTTGGCGATTTAGCCACCTATATAAATGGGTATGCATTTAAACCAGCCGATTGGGGTGACACAGGCCTCCCAATTATTCGCATTCAGGATTTAACCGGTAACAGCTATCAGCTGAATCGGTATGATGGCGATTATCCCGAACGCATCGAAGTTAACGACGGTGATGTCTTAATTTCTTGGTCGGCTAGCTTGGGGGTCTACGTATGGCAGCGCGGCAAGGCATTACTTAACCAGCACATATTCAAAGTGGTTTTTGACAAGCTTCCAGTCAACAAAGAATACTTTGTATTTGCGGTGGAGCACAAGCTGGCCGAGATGGAATCAAAGACGCATGGTGCAACAATGAAGCACATTGTCAAAAAAGACTTTGATGGCACCACTATTCCATATCCCCCTATTGAAAAGCAGGCGGAAATTGCAGATCATTTACGGCGCATAACAAGTTTAATAGACAGGCAGACTGAACAGCTGCTTTTGTTGGATCAGCTTGTGAAATCCCGATTTATCGAACTGTTTGGCACCATTCACGATAACAGATTCGGTTTCGGCGTTGTAACGCTACAAGACGTTTCTGCGCCGATCAAAGATGGAACGCATCAAACGCCTACATATACTACCGATGTGGAAAATGGATATAAATTCCTTTCATCCAAAGACGTAACCACTGGGAAAGTCGATTGGTCGCACCTAAAATACATCCCTGAAGAGCTCCATCGAGAGCTATATGCCCGTATATCGCCTCGGAGGGGTGACATATTGCTTGCAAAGAATGGTACTACGGGTATCGCGGCTATAGTAGATAGAGATGAGGTGTTCGATATCTATGTTAGTCTTGCGCTCATAAGGCCACACGGTGTGGATCCGACCTATTTATGGGCAGCAATAAATGCCGCAGAGACAAAACAACAATTTGATGCAAGTCTCAAAGGAATCGGTGTTCCCAATTTGCACCTTGGCGAAATTAAGAAAGCTCGTATTATTTTGCCTCCTATGGAACTGCAGGAGCAGTTTGCGGCCTTCGTCGAACAGACCGACAAATCAAAACTTTGCGGCAAGATGGAGGTGGCAGCATGAGCGTCGTTTACAAAAAGCTGGAAGATGTGTGTGAAATCCTTGATTCCCGCCGTGTGCCAATTACAGCGAAAGACCGCAAAGCAGGAGCTTATCCGTATTATGGTGCAAACGGATTACAAGACTATGTAGCAGATTACATTTTTGACGACGAGCTGGTTCTGCTTGCTGAAGATGGTGGCAACTTTGGATCCAAAGAGCGCCCGATTGCATATCGCGTATCCGGAAAGTGCTGGGTGAACAATCACGCACACGTGCTGAAAGCGAAACCGAGTATACACGTAGATTACCTTTGCTATGCTCTCATGTTTTATGATACAGAGGGGCTTGTTAATGGCGCAACACGACAGAAATTAACACAGGCAGCAATGCGGCAAATGGTTATTCCATATCGGGATATGACCGAACAATTGCAAATTATTGAGAAAATCAGTCAAATCGTCAGGTCGATAGAGAAACGCAAAGAAGAGCTGCAACTTCTCGATCAGCTCGTCAAGTCCCGATTTATCGAACTGTTTGGTGATTATGATTTGACACATCCGCAGGAATCATGGGTTACCATAAAGGAAATTGGGACGGTTGTCGGTGGTGCTACCCCAAAAACAGATCATGACGAATACTGGGGTGGCTCGTACCGTTGGATCACGCCCGCAGAATTGGATGGTGATAGCGGATACATTTACGATTCGGTAAGAAAGCTCACAAAAGCGGGTGTGGAAAGCTGCTCATTACAAGAAATGCCTGTCGGTACGGTAATTTTGTCTTCCCGTGCACCGATTGGTAAAGTGGCTATTGCGGGAAATACGTTCTATTGCAATCAGGGCTTTAAAAACATTATTTGCAAGGAAGGCATAACACCGCGATATTTGTATACCGTTCTTCTATTGAACGTCGAATACTTAAATTCACTTGGCAGAGGCGCGACATTTAAAGAAATCTCCAAGGGAATAGTCGAAAGTATTCGCATTCCCGTGCCCTCAATGGAGCTGCAACAGCAATTCGCAGCCTTCGTCGAACAGACCGACAAATCAAAACTTTGCGGTAAGATGGAGGTGGCAGCATGAAATTCTCCGACGTACTGGATATTCGAAACGGGCGTAACCAGCGCCAAGTAGAGAATGCAAACGGGAAATATCCGATATACGGTAGCGGCGGTGTCATGGGACGCGCAACGGATTTCATTTGTGATGCAGGGACGGTGGTCATCGGTCGTAAAGGCAGCATCAACAACCCATTTTTTGTGGATGAACCCTTTTGGAATGTTGACACCGCTTTCGGGCTCGTTGCACACAGAGATGTGCTCTTACCCAAATACCTGTTCTATTTCTGCGTCAATTTCGATTTTGAGCAGCTCAATACAACAGTAACAATACCGAGTTTAACCAAGGCGAACTTGTTGCAGATTGAGATCAACGTCCCAGATATGGACGAACAGCGTTATGTTGTAAGAGTGTTGGATAAAATATGCCGACTGACTGATTTACAGCAGCAGGAACTACACAACTTAGATCAGCTCGTCAAGTCCCGATTTATCGAACTGTTCGGTGATCCAGAAAGAAACCCTAAGAAATGGCCAGTAGTAAGCATAACGGAAATCATCCGAGGTAAGGTCAGCAATGGATTCTTTGCAAAAAGGGATGCATACAGAAATGATGGCAATGTGCAAGTTCTCGGCGTGGCTAACATCGTCAATAGAATGTATTCTAATATAGAAGGACTGCCCAGAACAAATGCAACGCAGGCCGAGAAAGAAAAATATAGAGTAAAATATGGCGATATGCTTTTCTGCAGATCATCGCTTGTAGCAGAGGGCATCGGTAAGGCCTCAATAGTTCCACAGGATACTCCTCAAAATGTTCTTTTTGAGTGTCATGTAATTCGATTGCCGTTGGATCTGCAGAAATGTGTCCCTGAATTTGTTCAGGCGCTATCCACCACGCCGTATTTTAGAAAGCAGATCATTGCACAATCCAAAACCGCAACTATGACTACAATCGGACAAGACGGAATACTGAAAGCGGCAATTATTCTGCCACCAGTTGAGCTCCAGCAAGAGTTTTTACGTTTCGTCGAACAGACCGACAAATCAAAATTGGCAGTGCAGAAAGGGCTGCAGGAACTGGAGATTCTGAAAAAATCTCTGATGCAACAGTATTTTGGCTAAATGAGCCGGTGCAGGATGTTGGTACACAACATAAATTTAGAGGTGTACTAGCATGAAAAACCAACTTATTTCCGAAATCACACGACAAATGATTCCCTATTTGGATAACGCCCAGATGGAGCAGCTGCAGAATGTTCTGCAGCATGCCCTCTGGAATGTCCAAATCACTGCTAACGAGGACGGCGCTCAGCAGCCAGACAAAGAAACCAATGCCGAATTGTTGAATATGTTCTTGTCAGCAAAGCGGGTCGAGGGGTGCAGTGAAAAAACACTGCGGTATTATGAAACCTCAATCCGGAGGCTGTTTGCAGCGGTTGATTCCCATGTTACACACATGCAAACGGATGATTTGCGAGGATATCTTTCTGATTACCAGCAACAAACACAGTGCAGCAAAGGCAACATAGATAACATCCGAAGGATCATGTCCAGCTTTTTCACATGGCTGGAGGACGAAAACTACATATTAAAAAGCCCTGTACGCCGGATCCATAAAATCCGCTCAAACAAGACCGTAAAGGAGACATACACAGATGAAGCGCTGGAAACCATGCGCGATCAGTGCGGTTGTTTGCGTGATTTGGCGATGATAGATCTGCTTGCCTCCACGGGAATGCGTGTTGGTGAGCTGGTGAGACTGAACCGAGACGACATTGATTTTGAGAATAGAGAGTGCGTAGTATTTGGAAAAGGCAGCAAAGAGCGCCCCGTATACTTCGATGCCCGCACCAAAATCCATCTTAAAAACTATTTGGAAAGCAGGAGAGATGATAACCCCGCACTATTTGTATCTCTACTCAGTCCATACAACAGGCTGGAGATCAGTGGAGTGGAAGTACGATTGCGAAAGCTGGGACGGAAGCTAGGCATCACAAAGGTGCATCCACATAAGTTCCGAAGAACGCTGGCGACACGCGCCATCGACAAAGGAATGCCGATAGAACAGGTGCAGCGGCTCCTCGGCCATGCCAAAATTGACACCACAATGCAGTACGCAATGGTGAATCAGAACAATGTGAAAATTTCCCATAGAAAATACATTGGCTGATTGCCAATCCCGATTTATCGAACTGTTCGGTGACATCGTGCTTAATCCGTTTGGTTGGGAAAAAGAATACCTGGGTGTAGTTTGCGATGTTCGGGATGGAACACATGATTCCCCACATTACCACAGTACCGGCTTTCCCCTTGTAACATCAAAGAATGTAACTGGCGGAGAAATAGATTTAACGGATTGTTCTTTGATAAGCGAAGCGGATTTCAATAAAATAAACGAGAGGTCTAAGGTCGACATGGGAGATATTATAATGCCCATGATCGGTACGGTTGGGAAACCTGTTATTGTTAACGTAAAGCCGAACTTCGCTATAAAGAACGTATCGCTCATTAAGTTCAAGGACGATTCGAGAGTGTTAAACACCTTCATTCGTTCTCTATTGCAGTCTGATTACTTTGATGATGCCGTTTTGAGCAAGGTTAGAGGGGGAACGCAAAAATTCATTGCTCTTGGTGATATTAGAAAACTTGTTGTAATTGTGCCCCCAATGGAGCTGCAGGAGCAGTTTGCAGCCTTCGTCGAACAGACCGACAAATCAAAATTGGCAGTGCAGAAAGGGCTGCAGGAACTGGAGATTCTGAAAAAATCTCTGATGCAACAGTATTTTGGCTAAATGAGCCGGTGCAGGATGTTGGTACACAACATAAATTTAGAGGTGTACTAGCATGAAAAACCAACTTATTTCCGAAATCACACGACAAATGATTCCCTATTTGGATAACGCCCAGATGGAGCAGCTGCAGAATGTTCTGCAGCATGCCCTCTGGAATGTCCAAATCACTGCTAACGAGGACGGCGCTCAGCAGCCAGACAAAGAAACCAATGCCGAATTGTTGAATATGTTCTTGTCAGCAAAGCGGGTCGAGGGGTGCAGTGAAAAAACACTGCGGTATTATGAAACCTCAATCCGGAGGCTGTTTGCAGCGGTTGATTCCCATGTTACACACATGCAAACGGATGATTTGCGAGGATATCTTTCTGATTACCAGCAACAAACACAGTGCAGCAAAGGCAACATAGATAACATCCGAAGGATCATGTCCAGCTTTTTCACATGGCTGGAGGACGAAAACTACATATTAAAAAGCCCTGTACGCCGGATCCATAAAATCCGCTCAAACAAGACCGTAAAGGAGACATACACAGATGAAGCGCTGGAAACCATGCGCGATCAGTGCGGTTGTTTGCGTGATTTGGCGATGATAGATCTGCTTGCCTCCACGGGAATGCGTGTTGGTGAGCTGGTGAGACTGAACCGAGACGACATTGATTTTGAGAATAGAGAGTGCGTAGTATTTGGAAAAGGCAGCAAAGAGCGCCCCGTATACTTCGATGCCCGCACCAAAATCCATCTTAAAAACTATTTGGAAAGCAGGAGAGATGATAACCCCGCACTATTTGTATCTCTACTCAGTCCATACAACAGGCTGGAGATCAGTGGAGTGGAAGTACGATTGCGAAAGCTGGGACGGAAGCTAGGCATCACAAAGGTGCATCCACATAAGTTCCGAAGAACGCTGGCGACACGCGCCATCGACAAAGGAATGCCGATAGAACAGGTGCAGCGGCTCCTCGGCCATGCCAAAATTGACACCACAATGCAGTACGCAATGGTGAATCAGAACAATGTGAAAATTTCCCATAGAAAATACATTGGCTGATTGCCAATCCCGATTTATCGAACTGTTCGGTGACATCGTGCTTAATCCGTTTGGTTGGGAAAAAGAATACCTGGGTGTAGTTTGCGATGTTCGGGATGGAACACATGATTCCCCACATTACCACAGTACCGGCTTTCCCCTTGTAACATCAAAGAATGTAACTGGCGGAGAAATAGATTTAACGGATTGTTCTTTGATAAGCGAAGCGGATTTCAATAAAATAAACGAGAGGTCTAAGGTCGACATGGGAGATATTATAATGCCCATGATCGGTACGGTTGGGAAACCTGTTATTGTTAACGTAAAGCCGAACTTCGCTATAAAGAACGTATCGCTCATTAAGTTCAAGGACGATTCGAGAGTGTTAAACACCTTCATTCGTTCTCTATTGCAGTCTGATTACTTTGATGATGCCGTTTTGAGCAAGGTTAGAGGGGGAACGCAAAAATTCATTGCTCTTGGTGATATTAGAAAACTTGTTGTAATTGTGCCCCCAATGGAGCTGCAGGAGCAGTTTGCAGCCTTCGTCGAACAGACCGACAAATCAAAATATTACAGCTCTTTGAGCTTTAGATACTGCCAAGCGGCAGCGAATACATACAGACAGGAGTGGATGACATGTCGAACTTCGGATTTCTAAAAGATAAAAAGGAGTACGCACTATTTGCCTCGGCTGCTATCGAGGCGGAAAAGGTGTATGTTTCCGCGCCTGCCATGTGCGCCGTCGGCAGCAGAAAAGCTCTGGAATTAGCCGTCAAATGGGTGTATTCGGCTGATAAAACGATGCAGATGCCCTACAAGGATAATCTGCAGGCGCTCATTCATGAGCCGACCTTCCGTTTTGCGGTGGACTACAACACATGGGGCAAACTGCCGTTTATCATTAAGTTAGGCAATCTGGCCGTTCACACAGAGCGAAGCGTGCAGGCCAGTGATGCCCTCGCTTCCCTGCAGGGGCTCTTTGAATTTATCCAGTGGGTGGACTATTGCTATGGTGCCGACTATGAAGAACGGCAGTTCGATGAGGCGCTGATTCCGACCGAAAAGGTTGTCGTCGATACCAAGAAAATAAAGGAGCAAGAGAGTCTGCTCGGTGAGAAAGACGCAGAGATTGAGGCTTTGCGTAAAAAGATCGAGCAGATGTCCGAGCAGATCACCGCAACAAAGGAGCAGCACCAGCAGGAGCGCACTTTTGTCGCAGCAGACCTTTCTGAGTTTAAGACCCGCAAAATTTATATCGATGTAGACATGAAGCAGATGGGCTGGAAATTCTCCGGAGCAGATGCTGACGTTCAGGAAGAGTACCCTGTCGAAGGTATGGCAGGTGTGCTGGGACAGATGGGATATGTGGACTATGTGCTGTTCGGGAAGGACGGCCTACCACTAGCAGTAGTGGAGGCCAAAAGATCCAGCAAAGACCCGAACATAGGCCGCAAACAAGCCGTGCTGTACGCTGACTGTCTGGAGAGAAAATTCGGACGTCGCCCCATGATGTTCACGACCAATGGTTTCGAAACCTACTTCTGGGACGATCAGAGCAGCCCGCAGCGTAAAGTTAGCGGCATATTCAGCAAAGACGATCTGCAGAAGCTGATGAACCGTCGTAGCGAACGGAAAGATCTGATGACCATTCCGATCGATGACAGAATCACAGACCGCTACTACCAAAAGGAAGCCATCCGTGCTGTATGCGAGCAGATCGGACAAGGGTTTAGAAAGCACCTGCTGGTCATGGCAACCGGAACGGGTAAAACCAGAACTGCGTCCAGCCTCACCGATGTGCTCAGTCGCGGCAAATACGTCACCAATATTCTGTTCTTGGCCGATCGCACGGCGCTGGTGAAACAGGCAAAGGACGATTTCAAGAACTATCTGCCGGATATGTCTCTGTGCAATCTGTGCTCCAATAAGGACGACCGGAGCGCACGGATCGTATTCTCGACATACCCGACAATGTTGAACGCCATAGACGATATGAAGACGAAAGATGGGCAGCGTATGTTTACCCCCGCCCACTTTGATCTCATTATCATCGACGAGAGCCACCGCAGCATATTCAAAAAATACCGCGCGATTTTCGAATACTTCGATGCGATCATGGTCGGACTGACCGCAACCCCAAAAACGGACGTTGATCGCAATACCTATGATTTCTTCGAAATGGAGCACGGCGTACCGACGTATGCATACGACTACGAGACGGCAGTCTATCAGGATCATGTACTCGTGCCTTACTATAACTATGAGGTAAAAACAAAGTTCTTAGAGGAAGGTATCACATACGACGACCTTTCCGATGAGGACAAGGAACGGTATGAAGAGGACTTTATTGAGGACGGTCTGATGCCTGACTTCATTCCGTCGGCACAGCTGAACAAATTCGTTTTCAACGAGACAACCGTTGACACGGTGCTTCAGGATTTGATGGAGCGCGGCATCCGTGTTGCTGGCGGTGACAGACTGGGTAAAACCATCATCTTCGCCCAGAACAAGCGCCACGCGGAGTTCATTCTGGAGCGGTTTAATAAGCTGTACCCCAAATACCGTGGTACATTTGCACAGCGTGTTATCTGCGACGATACATACGCGCAGACGATCATTGACGATTTCAAAATTCCAGAGAAAGATCCGGTCATAGCAGTTTCCGTGGATATGATGGATACCGGCATCGATGTGCCGGAGTGCGTCAACCTCGTATTCTTTAAAAAGGTGCGGTCAAAGACGAAATTCTGGCAGATGATCGGACGTGGTACCCGTCTGAGCAAAGAGCTCACCTGTATCGATCAGATCGACGGCGAATACACGGCAAAGAGACGGTTCCTCATCTTTGACTATTGCGGAAACTTTGAATACTTCCGTGCTCACAAAGAGGGCTTTGAGTCCCGCGAGACGAAGACGCTGTCGGAGAACATATTCGGGAAGCAGATCCGCATTGCGGTGGCGCTGCAGGAAAGTGCATTTGCCGGAGACGACTATCAGAGCTGGAGATCCGAGCTTGTAGAGACATGCTACTCTCAGGTATTGGCGCTGAACACCGATCTCATCGCCGTGCGGCTGCACATACAAAGCGTCGAAAAGTTTAAGAAGCCGGGAGCTTTCAACTACATTAGTGAAGGCGACAAGGGCGAACTGATGCAGCAGATTGCGCCAATCGTTCACTTGGATGACAACGACGAATTTGCTAAGCGCTTCGATAACTTCATGTACGGTCTGGTGATCGCCCAGATAGAGCAGATGCCCTCGCTTAAGAATGCACAGAAACAGCTCCGCGATATTGGAACGCTGCTGGAGCGCAAGGTCAGCATCCCGCAGGTAAAAGCGAAACTGCCGATCATCAAGGAAGTCAACACCGATGCCTTCTGGGAGGCAAACGATTTCCTGCTGTATGAGCGGGTGCGGAAGGAACTCCGTGAGCTGATAAAGTTTCTGAATGACGTTGACCCTCGCAAGCCGATTATTACTCGGCTATCTGACCCGATTATAGACCAGAAAGAGGGCGACCCGATGGAGCCGGGGTACGATTTCGAAGACTATCGTGCCAAGGTCAATCGCTACGTCAACGAAAACGGAAATGCGCTCGCCATCTATAAGCTAACACACAATATTCCCCTCTCTGCTGCGGATTACAGCGAGCTGGAGCACGTGCTGACGAGTGAATTGGGCAGCAAGGAGGACTACGAGAGAGAATATGGTGATACGCCATTCGGCTTGCTGATCCGTAAAATCGCCAAGCTAGATCACGAAGCAGCAATGCAGGCTTTTTCGCAGTTCATAAACGACCAGTCGCTGAACCAGAAGCAGATCGCTTTTGTGCATAAGATCATTAACCACATCGAGCAGAATGGGTATATGGAGAATGTTACTGAGCTGCAGAATCCGCCCTTTGACAAGCCGATCAGCTTTGTAAAGCTCTTTGATGCCCGTACACGTGCAGCGTTATTGGCCGCGATCAATAAAGTTAAGGAAAACGCGGTCGTCATTGCTGCGTAATGCAGCTCAAAGTAAACAGCATAGGAGATTACAGATGGAACAAGAGGATAAAGATCAGGACGTACTAGCAATATGGCAAACCTGCGTTGAAATGGCCAATGGAGTAAGCCAACGAAGAGATACTATGAATAATCTCTTTGTTACGCTCAATATCGCCGTTATTGCGGCTGTTTCTTGGATGTGGGATGTTAAGACGGTCTTTCTCTGCGTAGCAGGACTGGTAATTTGTGTCGTGTGGCTACTTTATATCAACAATTTCAAACGGCTCAATGCTGCCAAGTTCCGGGTGATTTACGATTTGGAAGAGCGATTAGGTGTGACCCCATTTAAGGATGAATGGGATATTTTGAAAAAAACGAAGCGCTACCTTGAGGGCACAAAGTTGGAGCGAATTCTACCAATTGCTTTTGCCTTGGGATATGCAGTCGTATTCGTGATTTTGATTTGCACAAAATAGGAGGTTTATATGTACAATTTATTTATCAGTCACTCGTGGGCATACTCCGACCAGTATGATCGGCTAGTGTCATTGCTGAATGCAGCACCAAACTTCGATTATCGGAACTATTCTGTTCCAAAGGATGACCCTATACATAATGCTCCATATCAGTACCAGCTGAAAGAGGCAATTCGTAGGCAGATGCAACCGGCCAGCTGCGTAATTATCCTTGCAGGCGTGTATTCCACATACAGCAAATGGATTAACATTGAGATTGAGTTAGCACAGAGCATGAACAAAAAGATAATTGCCGTGGAACCTTGGGGAGCGTCGCGTACTTCAGCAGTTGTAAAAAATGCCGCGAATGAAACAGTCGGATGGAATACAAGCTCTATAGTCCGCGCAATAAGAGGTTATTGATTTTGCCAAATAGGAGAAACACCTCGCAGTCATAACGGCTGCGAGGTGTTTCTGTAAGTGCAGGTTTTATGGAATATAGATTACGGGGACATTCTGCCGATCGGCATAATCGATTGTGTTTTTCGTACCGCCCTTCTCGCCGTTGAACACGGCGATCACACGGCCAGCGTGGTCGACCATCCATTCATTGCGGCGTTGGAAGCAGCCACGGTCATACTGCGGAGAAATGAAACGGACGATATCGGCACCGACCAGAGCCGAAGCATAGCGATGTTGCCACGCTGACGACCATGCACGTTCAAAGCCCTGATAGGGGCTTGCGGCAATCAGATGAATCGGAGAGCCATTGTCCCGTAGACGAAGGACGACCTCCGCAGCCCAGATGTCAACGCCTCTGGCCATACCGGAGATGAAAGTCTGGAAACCGTCTGTGATAGCAGCGCGGATTTCCCGCTCAAGCGAGGCTACGATCTCCGCCTCGCTTTTATTCAGTTTTTCAGGGCGGTGGCCGGTAAAGCATACCCGGCGCATTCTGAGTTCAGACTCGTTTGGCATAAGGATCACCACATTTCCCAAATATAGTTTACCGCCTGAACGCGCAAGTTTCAAGTATAAATATCACCATAACTTGCGATACTACTTCCACCCATTTGCTCTAACGGCATCACCAAACGTGGTGATAGAATATATACTGGAAGTGAGGTGGTTTTGTGGACATCCGTCAAAGGCTGATCGAATTGCAGGAGCAACACGGTTGGTCAGATTACAAAATCGCCAAAGAGGCAGGCTTATCGCCGAACACAGTATCCAACATCTACCGCCGTGGCAACACTCCGAGCATGGTCACATTGGAAGCATTGTGCAAGGCGTTCGGCATTACCATGGCACAGTTTTTTGCAGAGGGCGAAATGATTGAGATTACGCCGGAGCTGCGGGAACTCTTTGATAAATGGACAGTACTGACACCGGAACAGAAAACCGCACTTTGGCAAATAATCAAAACATACGAGAAATAAAGGTAGGGCGAGCGATCGCCCTTCTTTTTTGCCCTTGTAGCGCAAGATATGGTGGTAAAACCGCACCACATGTTGATATACAGCGCTATAATAAAGTAGCGCCGCCTCCGCATGCGTCAGGGTCGATGTCGGCAATCGATCAAATCTGTGGCGCAGAAGGAGGTGATGCATTCTTGAAGAAGATTAAAATCGACAGAGCTATACAAGAGCGCCCTGCTACGCGAAAGCAGACACGAAACGAGAAAATTCGGCAGTCACTGACAGAGCATGTTGATGTGCAGGTAATCCCTGCTATCACAGATCGAGAGGGATATGAAAAGCCGAAGCTCCGCGTGTGCGCGTATTGCCGCGTCAGCACAGACATGGACACGCAGGCGCTCTCTTATGAGCTGCAGGTACAGAATTACACAGATTACATCCGAGGAAACGATGAATGGCAGTTTGCAGGTATATATGCAGATCGCGGAATTTCCGGCACATCCCTAAAACACAGGGATGAATTCAATCGAATGATCGAGGATTGCAAAGCGGGTAAGATCGACCTGATCATCACGAAGGCGGTCACCCGCTTTGCGCGTAATGTTCTGGACTGCATTTCGACGATCCGCATGCTAAAACAGCTGGAGCATCCGGTTGCCGTATACTTTGAAACCGAGAGGATCAACACGCTGGATACTACGTCCGAGACATATCTGGGATTGATCAGCCTGTTCGCGCAGGGTGAATCGGAGTCCAAATCTGAAAGTCTTAAATGGTCGTACATCCGACGCTGGAAGCGTGGCACGGGTATTTATCCGACGTGGTCACTTCTCGGCTATGAGATGGGCGAAGGCGGAAAGTGGCAGATCGTCGAAGCGGAAGCCGAACTGGTACGCATCATTTATGATATGTACCTCAACGGCTACTCGTCCCCTCAGATCGCCGAGATCTTAACCCGGAGTGGTGTTCCGACTGCTACTAACCAGACGGTATGGAGCAGTGGCGGCGTGCTCGGAATACTTCGGAATGAAAAATACTGCGGCAATGTCCTGTGCCAGAAGACAATGACCGTGGATGTGTTCAGCCATAAAGCCATCAAGAACACGGGACAGAAGACGCAGTACTTCATTGAAGGGCACCATGAACCCATTATTCTGAAATCAGATTGGGATCGGGTGCAGCAGATGATCGACGAGAAATACTATCGCAAAAGACGCGGCCGCAGGACGAAGCCGAGAATCGTCCTGAAAGGTTGTCTTACCGGTTTCACTCAGATCGACCTCGATTGGGATGAAGACGACATCGCGCGTATTTTTTACTCGACCACACCTGCGGCAGAAGCCGCAACGCCAGCTATGGCAGATCACATCGAAATTATTAAAGTCAAAGGAGAAAACTAATATGTCCGTACTCGAAAAATTCAAGCTCGTAGAGCTCATCACCTCTCGCACCGACTCCGTTGCCACCTTTATGAACGGCAACCAGATCAAGTTCAATGCAGCCACCTTTGTGGATCTGGGATACCCGGAATACATCCAGCTCTTCGTCGAAGAGAAAGGCAAGCAGTTCGCCATCAAGGCCTGCAAGGCAGATGCGCCGCAGGCGATCAAGTTCTCCAAGCCCGCTGGTGAACAGCGATACCCCATCAAGATCAGCTGTGCCCCGGCAGCCAATGCGGTGCGGAGGGTCATGCAGTGGGCACCCGAAGAAAGCTGGAATGTTCCCGGCGCTATCTTCGGTGAAGAAAAAGTTATTATCTACTCGTTGGAGCAGGCGTATGCCCCAGTGCCCAAGGGTGGATGGACGGCCAAAAAGCAGGCTGCAGCTGCTGCGGAGGCTGCTTCTAAAGTCAACGCCAAATAATCCTTAGAGCCTCAACTTCATAAGGCAGCGCCATGTGGTTTGTACTGCATGGCGTTTGCCTATCATTGCCAGCAGCGTAATGAAATCATTACTTCAAAGCTGCAAACCGGGAATTTTGTCTCAAACCCCTTGACGCGTTCTGCCGTCGTGAGTATAATTTAGTTGTAAATGAGACACAGGTTTCGTTTAGGAGGAATTTCGCATGAGAAGCAAAGATAAGACCCTGATGGCGGCTATCGAGAAGTTCGTGAGTGACTACACGGACAGCAACGGTATCTCGCCCACTATGCAGGAAGTAGCAGATGGGGTCGGATCGTCAAAGGCCACGGTGCAGCGCTACATCGCTCAGCTGTGTGAAGATGGCATTCTTGACTACTCCGGTTACCGCACGATGACCTCTACGAAAACGAAGGCAGCAGCAATACGAGTCCCCGTTCTCGGCACCATTGCCTGCGGCATTCCGAAATTTGCAGAGGAAAACATCGAGGAATACGTCCGCCTTCCTGTCGCACTATTCGGCAAAGGCAATTTCTTCATTCTCCGCGCCTACGGCGATTCGATGATCGAAGCAGGTATTGATAACGGCGATCTCGTTCTGATTCGGCAGCAAAACTACGCAGACGAAGGTCAGATTGTCGTTGCCCTTATGGAGGATGAAGCGACACTCAAAAGATTTTATCCAGAACCCAAAAAGCATCGCATCCGTCTGCATCCGGAGAATTCTCGTATGGACGACATCTATGTTGATAACTGTGAGATTCAAGGCGTTGCGGTTAAAGTGCTCAAGGATCTGGAGTGAACGGAGGAATGGTAGATGGAACGTGTATTAGAACACGTTGATGTGGAAGAAATGTATCTGGACGTTGATTCGGAAAACCTTCCTGACAAAGGAGAAATCGTTGAAACAGCACACTTCTTTGTCGGGCAGGCATACAACGCACACATCCATGTCGTCGAAAAAGAATCCGGTGACATGGTGATGCACATCAACTGCACGATCATGTATTCGAAAGAGCGGCTGCAGGCATTTGCTGACCTAATCGAAAAGGACAGCGGCCCCAGCATTGAGGCGGTGCGAGCCCTATGACTACTCCACCGCACCTCAAATGACAAAACGGAGCGTACCCACCATGGCAAAAACACGAACTTACTTCTGCATAGACATGAAGAGCTTTTACGCATCGGTCGAATGTGCCGAGCGTGGGTATAATCCCTTCGAAACAAATCTCGTCGTCGCAGATCTCACACGTGGGAAAAATGCCTTGTGTCTTGCGATCACGCCAGCGATGAAGGCACAAGGTATAAGAAACCGCTGTAGGCTGTCGGAGATCCCCAGCAATGTCAAGTACGAGGTCGCCCCGCCCCGCATGGCTTTGTACATTGAATACGCAGCGGATATCTACTCGCTGTATTTGGATTACTTTGACCCACGGGATATTCACGTGTACTCGATCGACGAATCGTTCCTCGACGTGACCGATTATCTGGCACCGAATCACATGGACGCAGTGACGTTCGCCAAGCATCTGATGAATGAAATCGCAGATCGCTTTCATATTCCCGCAACAGCGGGTATCGGGACGAACCTTTACCTCGCCAAGATTGCGCTGGACATTACAGCAAAACACGCCAAAGATCACGTTGGGGTACTGGACGAAGAGAAATACCGGCAGACATTATGGGATCACCGCCCGATCACAGACTTTTGGATGGTCGCAGGTGGAACAGCACGACGGCTGGAACGCTATGGTGTTTTCGATATGCGCGGCGTGACCCAGATGGACACAGGGCTCATGTACAAAGTATTCGGCAAGAATGCAGAACTGCTTATAGACCATGCGTGGGGACGTGAGCCGTGCTTGATTTCTGACATCAAAGCATACAAGAGTAAATCAAAATCCGTATCGTTCTCGCAGATTCTGCCTCGGGATTACACCTTTCAGGAAGCCCGGACAGTCATGCATGAGATGGCACTCAATGGAGCTGCCGAGCTTATGCGGCGGAAAGTTATCACCAGCAAGGTCGGTATCTTTGTCGGCTATACTCATGATGAGCTTGCGCCCACCAAGGGTATGGCAAAGCTGGATGTGACAACCGCCCTCGCCTCCTTCCTCGTGGAGGCGGCGCTGCGGGTATACGACAAAACCGCAGATCGCTGTACCAAAATCAGACGGCTCGGCATCACATTTGAGGATGTGTGCGATGAAGGTTGTGAGGGCTACAACTTGTTCACGAACTTTGATGCCGTCGAGCGGGAGCGAATTGTTCAGCAGACCGTTTTGGATATTCGGCAGCGCTATGGCAAAAACGCCGTTCTCCGCGGCATCAACTATATGCCGGAGGGTACGCAGCGTGAACGGAACGGTTTTATAGGAGGGCATCGAGCAGGATATGATGACAAGAGCAGAAAGAGCTAAAATATTCAGCCCGTTTGATGCAATGAAGGGCTTACAGGAGGCGTTGCGGGATCGTGAAGAACGGCACCTGCGAGTAGAGCGCCATGATATTTCCGAAGAGCAGGCAGAACACAACTCGCGGATTTTCTTGAAGCTTAGGCGCGGTATGAAAGTTGAAATTGACTGCTACTGCGCCTTTCACGACGTCACCAAATGTGGCAGGATCACGGACGTGAGCTGTACGTTCCGTTGGCTCAAACTGGATGGCGAGCAGATATATTTCGAGGATATCTACTCCATTGAAATCACAGATTTAGGTTGAACGGAGGAACTGAAATGGAACAATACGATGTTATGTGCCCGATTTGTGGCACTTTGAATAAAGGCTTGTTTTTAGATGAAACAGGCGGATGGATGGAATGTGAGCATTGCCACACCATGGTTATGGATGGCGAATACGCCCGTAAGCACACTGTGCGGATCCCTCTTATTAAAATGGGACAGCTCGCGCAGTACGTTGCCCCGGAGGCCGTATAAATGCCCGCGCGTACCACAGGAAGCAAGGAGGAAGTCGGATGGGCGAATTAGACACGCTTTTGTATGCCTGCTGTCCAAAGTGTAGCAAGCCGATCGGCAGATCGAAGCGCTGTGATGGTATGGAGCTAAATTGTCCGAAATGCGGAAGCCCTTTGCGTGTGGTCGTTGATCAGGACGCAAAGGTCATGGTAGAGCTGGTACAACGTACATCAGCAACCACAATGAAAACAAATAAGACTGCTGTTGCGCCATGAGCACCGGACTCGGCCAGAACCGTTAGGGGTACCGACACGACAGTAAAATCTGTTATGGGATCGAAATTGACACAGATCAATAGGCTTCCGGCAGATAGAAATCCTGAAGGATAATTCTATCTGCCGGTCTTTTTATGCCCGCTGCGGTAGGAGCAATCCTGCTGCAGCGGGCATTTTTCATTTCTACTGAGAAAAAAGAAGATTATTTAAAAAACCCTTTTGAACACGACATTAGGTGTCGGGTTTATCTCTGAAAATAAAGACAACGAAGGACGGAAGGAGGTGAGAACATGCAGAGCGCGATTGAGCGCAGACAGCAAGTGCTGGAGGCAATCAGCGATCGAAGAACAGAGCGCATTGAGAATTTGGCGTCTGAATTCGGTGTCAGCAGAAGGACGATCGAGCGCGACATTCTCGTACTCTCATGTTCTTACCCCATTGTCACAGTACAAGGCGCAGCGGGCGGCGTCCGCGCCATGGACGGATGGTACGTCACTCGCCGGTACTTAAACGACGATCAGGAGGCTTTGCTTCGCTCCCTCCTCCCCGGACTGCAGCCGGATCAGCAGGAAACGATGCAGCGTATCCTTTCCGCCTTCGCTAAACCAAACATGAAGGAGAAAAATCATTGAATGCAATAAGAGACGGCAATCACATTCGCATATACAACGCATTTCTGGCGAAAGAGAGCATCAAAGAAATCGACGGAAGATTTTATGATCCAGATGACAAGGCATGGGTGGTGCCTTATTCCAAGGAAAATGTAGCACTGCTGCAGCTGCTCGGTGCATCCCTCGACGATACGCTTTCGCCGGATATCAAAACGCAGGACGCAGGCGACGAAGTCCCGCTCATTCCGATGCCGATCAAGGCAACACCTTATCAGCATCAGATCAGAGCATATAACTTTGCCCTACGCACCTTCGGGATCGGAGGTACAGCATGATCGTGCATTGTGTGGTCTGCGGGAAGGCCATCGAGCGGAAAAAGCCAAGCAGAAAGAATTTCTGCTCTGTAGAGCACCGCAATTTATGGATGAGCGAGAATGTGGATTTCGCCAAACTTGCCCGTGGCCATAAGGCAGCTCATCTCACGGATCTCAATCGCCAGCGTAATCCTTACTGCCATATCGCCGATCGCGGCAAAGCCAACTCAAAGAAGGCGCGTGCCGCAGCGGAGGCATACATCGGCAGACCGCTGGAGCACGGCGAAGTAGTCCATCACATGAACGGCGATGCCTCCGACAACAGTCCGGAGAATTTGCTGGTCATGCCTGACAGGCAACATCGACAGCTTCACATGGCGCTTGCCATAGAGCAGATGAAAGGCGGTGATTCCGATGACAAGTAAAGGCTGTGCTTTTCTCATGGACATGGGCACCGGCAAGACGATTACCACCATCGCCCTGGCGGGTACGCTCCACCACAGGCACAAGATCACTCAAATGCTGGTGGTCTGCCCGAAATCTATCGTGGATGTCTGGGAGCAAGAGTTTGAAAAATTCGCGGATTTTCCTTATCAACTGGCTGTGCTCGATGGAACCAGTGCGAAAAAAGCTGATACCATCCGATACATGATCGGCAATGGTCTTCAGATCATCGTAGTCAACTACGAAAGTTGCTGGAGGCTGGAGGCGGAGCTCACCCGGTGGCACCCAGACATGATTGTGTGTGACGAAAGCAGCAAAATCAAGAGTCCGCAGGCAAAGTGCTCGAAGGCGCTGCACCGGCTCGGTAAGATCAGCAGCTATAACCTGATTCTAACGGGCACACCCATCACAAACAGTCCACTGGATTTTTTCAGCCAGTACAAGTTTCTGGACGAAAGCATCTTCGGCGGCAGCTTCTACAGCTTCCGCGCCTACTACGCCATCCTCGGCGGATTCCAGAATCACCAGATCGTCGGGTACAAGCATCTGGCAGAGCTGGTCGAAAAGGCACATTCCATCGCATATCGCATTCGTATCGATGAGGCGGTTGATCTGCCGGAATTTGTGGAAGAGGTACGACCGGTAAAGCTGGAGCAAAATGCACAGAAGATCTATGACGGCATTGAAAAGGATAGCTTCGCCGAGCTCATGAACGGCGAAATCACGACCCGCAACGTGCTGACCCAGCTTCTGCGCCTCTCACAGATCACAGGCGGATTCGTCCGAAACGATGACGGTGATGACGCCCAGCAGCTATCGACGGCAAAGCTCGACGCCCTCGAAGACGTGATTGACAGCTGCATGGAGGAGGGCAAAAAAGTCATCGTGTTCGCCCGCTTCGTGCCGGAGATCGATGCGATCGCCCGTATGCTCCGCAAGAAGAACATCGGGTACGCCCTGATCAAAGGTGACGTGAAGGATCGCGCCGAGCAGGTTTCCGCCTTCCAGACCGATCCCGACACCAAGGTGTTTGTCGGGCAGTTACAGACCACCGGCATGGGGCTTACCCTCACGGCAGGCAGCGTCTGCGTGTACTACTCGCTGGATTTCAGCTATGCCAACTACCAGCAATCCATGGCGCGTGTGCGCCGGATCGGGCAGACGAAGCGCGGCGTTTACATTCACCTTGTCTGCAAAGACACCATTGACGAAAAAGTCATGGGTGCGCTCAAGCAGAAGGCCGATGTCTCCAAGCTACTCGTCGATGACTACAAAAAAATCATTGGAGGATAACGATATGAACGAAAAAAGTATGCTCGCTGCGGCGGATACCTTGAAGGCGCTGCGAGACGAGAAATCTGACCTTCAGGCAAAGCTCAAAGATGTGCAGGAACGCATCGATTCGGTGGAGGCCGAGCTGATTCAGCTGATGACGGATGAAGAATGCACCGGCTTTGACCGCAACGGATCCCGCTTCTCCCTTGTAATTCGTGAATTCCCCGGCGCGGTACCGGAAGAAAAGGAAGAACTGTACCGAAGGATGCGAGCACATGGCTTCGACCATCTGTTCACCATCAACACCATGACGCTTGGTGCAACGGTCAAAGAACTCAAGGCCAACAACGACGATGTGCTCCCCGACTGGCTCGAAGGCGTGATTCAGGTGTTCGAGCAGCCGAGCATCCGCGTATCCAAATCTAAGAAATAAAAAAGGAGATAAGCACCATGAACACAAAGAACACCACTGCAATTGCTACCACCGATCAGAACACCGGTTATCTTACCGAAACCGTAAATCTCGCCGAGCTGTTTAGTGAAGAGCTTGACGGCCTGCGTCCCAGCTTCGAGCGCATCAAGATTCCCGCAGGCGGCGGGCTCGCCTACGAAGTACCCGGCGACGATCCGAACAGCCCCGACAGCGCCAAAGACTTTAGCGCCGTCATTCTGTATCATCACCCGATCAACAGCTACTATAAAGAGAAATTCACCGGAGGCAACAATCCGCCCGACTGCTCCAGCTTGGACGGTAAGATTGGCGTCGTTGCCGAGACCGGCGAATGCAAAGAATGCAAGACCTGTCCGTATGCCAAGTTTGGCAGCGGAGAAAACGGAGGTATGGCTTGCAAACAGAAGCGCCGCATGTACCTCCTGCGCGAAGGTGAAATGCTTCCGATGATTATGACGTTGCCCACTGGCTCGCTGGCGGAGTTCACGAAATACGTCACCCGCCTCGTGACCCGTGGCATGAAAGCGAACCACGTGGTCACGAAGTTCACGCTGAAGCGGGCGCAGAATAGCACCGGCATCAATTACAGTCAGGTGATCTGCTCTGTGGATCGTCCTCTTTCCCCGGAGGAAAAGAAGAATATCGCATCCATGACCGAGCAGGTCAAGCTCATCGCAGGCAAGGTTTCTGTTGCCGAAACCGAGACTGCAGCGGAATAAGGACACAGCAGCCGTGAGCGCCTATTCACGGTGCTCACGGCTGCACGATTTGAGGTAGAGACTATGAATGATTATAAGACGATCCGCAATATTGCGGAAATTGAAGAATATATCGGCAGCGCTGGCGTTGTTTCCTTTGACTTCGAGACATCGCCCACGGAAAAATATCGCAGTGATAGCAAAGCGGCATTGGATGCACATAAGGCAGACATCACCGGCGTGTCGCTTTCCGTGAAGGCTGGCACAGGCAGATACATCCCGCTCCGGCATCGCGTCGGTAAGAACGCCAGCCTCGCTTCTGTTATGAAATTCCTGCGGCAGCGCGTATTTCAGAATCCGAAAACAGTCAAAATCGCACACAACATGGCGTTTGAGGCAATGTTCCTGTATAAAGACGGGATCGTGTTGCAGGAGCCCGTGTACGACACGATCGTTGCTTCACAGCTTACGCTGAAAAACGATTTCGAGTACCGCGATCTCGGCGACAGCGGACTTAAAACCCTTGTCCCGTATCTGTATGGCGTTGAACTCCCGAAATTTGAGGATGTGGTTGGCGAGCACAGTTTTGATGAGCTCGACCCAGATGCATGGGACACCTGCCGGTACGCCTGTGCGGATAGCGACTGGGCGCTGCAGCTTTACTACACGTTCAACGACTGGTTTGAGAACAACATCCCGAAGCATCGCCTGATCTGTGAAAAGATCGAAAGCCCAACCGCCGTTTTCACCGGCATGATGAAGTATAACGGCGTCCTGTTCGATACCGACCTCATGGAGGAAAAGAAGGTGGAGGCCGAAGCACACCTTGTGGATCTTCGAGCAAAGCTGCAGGCGGTTATCGGCAATGTGGATATCGGAGAGAACTGTGGAACGCAGGCATTCAAGGACTATCTGTATAAGACAGAAAACCTGCCCGTCCTGAAGACCACAACCAAATATGCCGAGGCAGCGGACGATGAGGCTATGCAGTTGCTTCGTGCATATTGCAAAAAGCACCGTCCTGAGATGGTTTCCTTCTTCGATACCGTACAGGAATTCCGCAAGTGGGCAAAGATCAAGAGCACATACATCGACGGATACCTCAAATGGATCAACGCGGCGACCGGCAGGATTCACCCCGACCTCATGCCGATGGGTACCGACACGGGGCGCTTCGCCTCCCGCAGGCCGAACCTGCAGAACATGCCCCGCAAGGGCTCTGACCCGATCGGCGTCAGGCAGTTCGTGGTCGCGCCGGAGGGCACGTCCTTCATCGATTTCGACTTCTCGCAGATCGAGCTGCGCGTCGGCGCGTTCTACTGCCGCGACCCACGAATGATGGAAACGTACCGCAGCGGCGGCGACATCCACGCCAGCACTACATCGGTCATTTTCGGGATCAGCGTCGATGAGGCGCAGGACAAGGACGATCCAGATTACAAAGAGCGCCGGACGATCGCCAAAAACGTGAATTTCGGCACGTTCTACGGTCTGTTTCCGCGCGGTCTGCAGCGAACACTCAAGTTCAAGGCGGGGCTCGAAAAGACCGAGGATCAGTGCGCCCGTATCATTGCTAACCTGAAGACCGGTTATCCGCGCTTGTCTGAATGGCAGGAAGAGACGGTCAGAGCGGCTCGGATCAATGGGTACAGCGAGACGTCTTTCGGCAGAAGACGTTATCTTCCCAATATCAATAACCGCGCCGACTGGGGCAAGCGGAGTTTTGCCGAACGCTGCAGCATGAATACCCCGATTCAGGGCACCGCAGCGGAGATCCTGAAGCTGGCGATGGCGGAGCTGATCAGAGAGCTCGCGGACAAGCCGTATATCCGCCCGATCCTGCAGATTCACGATGAGCTGCTTTTCGAGGTGGATGACGGGCACGAAGGCGAAGCGATCCGCACCATTCGCACGGCGATGGAGCGGCAGCCCTTTGCGGCCTTCGATATCCCGATCGTCGCCGAGGGCGAACACGGCACCTGCTTCGGCAAGCTGCATGAGCTGGAGGTGCCCCATGTTTAAGAACAAGGAAGGTTACACCGATCCCACGGCAGGCGCAGCGATGGCGTCGATCATGAAGGAATACCGCCAGAACCAGCGCCGCATCTACCGCAAGCACTCCGAGATCAAGGCGCGACCAAAGGTATACGTCGTCTCGAAGTACGCTGGGAACATTGAAGGAAACACGGCAGCGGCGATCCGCTATGCCCGCTTCGCCATAGAGAAAAAGCGCCTCCCCGTGGTCAGTCACCTGCTGTACCCGCAGATTCTGGATGACGGCGACCCGGAGCAGCGCGAGCTTGGACTACTCTTCGGACAGGCGTTGCTGGCGCTGTGCGAGGAAGTGTGGGTGTTCGGGACAGAGCACTCATCCGGCATGCAGGCAGAGATCCACGAAGCCCATCGGCTGAAGAAGCGCATTCGATATTATAGCGAAAGACTGGAGGAAATCCATGAAGATGATAGATGAAGCCCTGCGATATGCAAAAGCAGGCATTCCCGTTTTCCCGCTCCACTGGCTCAAACAGGATGGCACATGCTCCTGCAGGCTTGGGGATATGTGTCAGGCCAAGGGCAAACACCCCCGTATTAAGAATTGGAGTGACGAAGCTACAACGGATGTCGCCAAGATCACTGGATGGTGGACTCAGACGCCCCTTGCCAACATTGGTATTCCCATGGGTGAAAAGAGCGGTCTGGTAGCGCTGGACGTTGACACTCGACATGATGGAGATAAGAGTCTCACGGATCTGGTCGCAGAGTACGGTGCATTGCCGAAGACGATCACGGCGACGACCGGTAGTGGTGGTAAGCACTACATTTTCAAATACACAGAAGAACTGGCACTCAAAAATGTGGTTGGATTCCGTGACGGCCTTGATGTACGCACACAAGGTGGACTGATCGTTGCAGCACCCAGCATGCATCAGAGCGGTAACCGATATGCGTGGGACACTGGACTCTCTCCTTTTGAGTGTGAAGCGGCGGAAATGCCGAGCTGGCTGGTAGATGAGATTCGCAAGGTTGGCACCAAGCTTACCCAAAAGAAAAAGGCTGCGGACAAGCAGCCCCGCAAGAAGATCAAAGAAGGCGGCAGAAACAATCACTTAGCCTCTCTTGCCGGAGCACTTCGCCGTAAAGGCATCGGTGAGGATGGCATCATTGCTACACTTCGTGCCGAAAACAAAGAACGTCTCGATCCGCCCCTTGACGATGAGACGGTCGTGGCAATCGCCAAGAGTATCACCCGCTATGAGCCGGACGAACCTGACCCGCAGTACAAGCTGACCGACGTCGGAAACGCGGAGCGCTTTGTGGCAATGTTCAAAGATGAGGTCAAATACTGCTCTGTATATAAGAAATGGTTTATCTGGAACGGGAAGTTCTGGGAGCAGGACGAAGGCACGATTGTAGAATATGCGATTCAGTGTGTCCGCAGCATTTACACTTACGCGGATATGCTTCCCGCAGGCGATCAGCGAAAAGCATTGATCCAGCATGCCATGCGTAGCGAAAGCGGCAATAAGATCAAACTTCTCATTACGCTGGCGGCAGGCATGAAGGATCTGGCGATTGCGCCTGACGACTGGGATGCGAACCCGTGGCTGCTCAACTGCCAGAACGGCACGATCAACCTGAAGACCGGAAAACTGCAACCGTTTAACAAGGCGGACTACATCACCCGCATCTGTAACGCTGCCTTCGATGAGAATTGCGCTACGCCGTTATGGGACACGCTGTTGGAGACGATCACAAAGGGCGACACCGACACGATCCGGTACATGCAGAAGGCACTCGGCTATGCGCTGACCGGCGATACATCCGAGCAGGCGATGTTCATGCTTTACGGAACCGGCAGCAACGGCAAAAGCACATTCCTCAATATCTTCTCGGCTGTGATGAATACATACGCCCAGAGTGCGTCGAGCGATGCGTTCATGCAGAAAAAGAACGAAAGCGTAAATAACGATATTGCTCGCCTCAAGGGTGCGCGGTTTGTTACAGCTATTGAGATGGAAGAGAATAAGCGACTTGCCGAATCACTGATCAAATCCATGACCGGTGGAGACAAGCTGGTAACGCGCTTCCTCTACGGCGAATACTTCGAATATGTCCCGCAGTTCAAAGTGTTTCTGGCGGCGAACCATAAGCCGATCATCCGTGATACGACCCATTCGATCTGGCGCAGGATCAAGCTCATGCCCTTCGAGAACACGTTCACGGAGGCAAACCGTGACAAACACTTTGCCGATAAGATTATGGCAAAGGAGATGCCCGGTATTCTTGCTTGGGCGGTTAAAGGGTGCCTCCTCTGGCAACGCGAAGGTATACAGGATCCGCCCAGTGTCAAAAGGGCGACAACGGAGTACCGGACGGAAATGGACTCATTCGCAACGTTCTTTGAGGAATGCTGTGAGGCGCGAGAAGGTGTCCGTGTATCGAACAAAATGCTGCGTTCTTCCTATGACGAGTGGTGCAAAGACAACGGCGAATATGCACTTTCCCAGCGCCCGTTCAGCCAGAAGCTTCTGGAAATGGGCTTTGAGAAGAAGCGTTCCGCAAGCACAGGAGCCGTGGAATGGATCGGGCTATCCATTCGCGGTGTCGCATCGAGGCTATGACTGAGGTACGATTCTTCCTGATTCTTTTTCCTATAAAGCCGTATGTAAGAAGAAATATAGAAAAAGAACAGAAAAAGCAGTCAGTATGGTTCATACCTCAGCGGCTGGAGGAACGCAGATGAATGAAGCAGCATTGATTCAGAAAATACGCAAATACCTTGCCACGGTACCGGAGTGCTTCTTTTGGAAGGAGCACGGTGGGCAATATGGTACCGCTGGCATTCCCGATATCATCGTCTGTCACAAGGGACGCTTCATTGCACTGGAAGCCAAGGTCGGCAGAAATACCCCGACAAAGCTACAAGCGGCTACCATTGACCAGATCCGAAAAGCTGGTGGAACAGCAGTAGTCGTTTATAGCGTTGAGGATGTGCAGGCGGTCATATCAAAGAAGGAGGCACTGTATGATGGATGATCCCTATAGAACTCTGGCAAACGCCATTATCGTACAGGCCGCTAAGGATTACCGGAAAGCGCTGCGACAGCTTCGGCGTAATCCGAGATACGAAACGGCCAGAAACGAGAAAAATGATGTCGAGCGGTTCTTTCACTCCGAATGGTTTCACTTCCTGACGGATGCAGACCCGGATTACCTGCTCGACTATCTTGCGAGGGCTGAGATATGACGGCGAAGGCTCTTTTGGAACGCATTATCAAAATCCGAAAAGCGATCGATTATCGGAGAACAAAAATCGACGCACTGATCGAGCAGGCGGAGAACACCTCCGCCCGCTTGACCGGCATGCCGCATAATCCACGCTCTGTCTCTTCGCCTATGGCAAGCGCCATCTGCAGGAAGGTCGATTTGGAGATAGAGATCACAAAGCTCGCTGAAGAGCGCAAAGCCCTGATTGCTAAAATCGACCTCTTAGAAAATGATGACTTATCGAGGCTCCTAATTCTGCGGTATGTGCAGGAAACGCCGTGGGACGATATCGCGGCAGAGATGGGCTTTTGCGAAAGACACATTTACCGGCTGCACAAAGCAGCGGTCGAGGAACTCGATAATCGTCTTAAAGATGTCATGTGATGTCAGTCGATGTCAGTTAAAGTCAGTCAGGAAATGCGGTATCATTATAATAGGCGAAGAACATAGAGAGCTCACACGGGACATCCCGCGTGGGCTTTTCTTATATACGCCAATACAGACGGAAGGAGCAGATCAATGTCATATAGGAAAGTCGGCACTTTAGAGCAGTGTTGGTATGTCCTCAAATACTGGCTGCGAGAGCACTTCCGCAAGAGGAAGTGAGACTATGCCGCGTAAACCTAAGAGGCCGTGCGCTTACCCCGGATGCCCCAACCTGACAGACGGGCAATATTGTGAGCAGCACAGGAAATACGCAAGGCAGCAGTATGATCGATATGAACGGTCACCACATACCGCAAGCAAATACGGAAGAGCGTGGCACCGGATCCGCGCCAGATATGTGGCATCCCACCCGCTGTGTGAACAGTGCCTTAAAGAAGGCCGGATCACATCGGTAGAAGAAGTTCACCATATCGTGCCAATCAGCCGTGGCGGAACTCACGCAGCGGACAACCTAATGTCGCTATGCCAAAGCTGCCATAACAAGGTTCACCACGACCTTGGTGACCGGTAGGGGGATCAAAATCTTGAAAACTTGATTACGCGGACAACGGCGCGGGGTCACGCGCGAAAAATCGGGAAATCAAGATGGGTATAGCACCCGCGATTTCAAGAAATCAAACGAAATGGAGGTAGCGCACATGGCAAATGGACATGGCGGTGCTCGCCCCGGCGCAGGGCGCAAGAAGAAAGCGCTATCTGAGAAAATTATGGATGGAAACCCCGGCAAGGCACCGCTGACGAAGCTGCAGTTTGAAATTCAGAAGACGGATATGCATGGTGAGGACATGCCGCCGGTCGCCGAATACCTGAAGCAGGTCACAAAAAACTCGCAGCAAAACCTTGCGCCGCAGATTTACGAAGACACGTGGCGCTGGCTCAATGAGCGCGGGTGCGCCATCTACGTCAAGAAAGAACTGATTGAGCAGTATGCGCTGTACATGCAGCGTTGGATCCAGTGTGAGGAGGGCATCAACCAATATGGATTGCTTGCCAAGCACCCGACCACACAACTGCCGATCGCCAGCCCGTATGTGAATATGGGCATTTCGTTTTTAAAGCAGGCAAACGTATTATGGCTGCAGATCTACCAGATCGTGAAGGACAACTGCGAAACGCCCATCGGTAGCAGCAACCCGAACGACGATCTGATGGAGCGGCTGCTCGGATAAGGAGATACACATGCAGATAGAAAAAATCCCCGTGGCAAAGCTGAAAGCTGCGGAATACAACCCGCGTCGGGCTCTCAAGCCCGGTGACGCGGAATACGAAAAACTCAAGCGCAGCATTACGGAATTCGGTTATGTGGAGCCGGTCATCTGGAATAAACAGACCGGCAACGTGGTCGGCGGCCACCAGCGGCTGACGGTCATGCGTGATCTTGGGATCACAGAGATTGACTGCGTCGTAGTGGATCTCGACCCGATGCGCGAAAAGGCGCTGAATGTGGCGCTCAATAAGATTCAGGGTGAATGGGACAAAGATAAGCTGGCCGCGTTGCTCACGGAGTTCGACGGCAGCGAGTTCGACGTCACCCTCACAGGTTTCGATGCCGCCGAGGTCGATGAGCTCCTGAACGCCTTCTACTCCAAGGAAGCCGTACAGGATGACTTCGATGTTGACGAAGAGACCGAAAAAATCAAGGCAAAGGGTGCGGTCACCAAGACCGGAGACATCTGGAAGCTGGGCGTACATCGGCTCATGTGCGGCGATTCCACCTCAGAGGTGGATTTCGCAAAGCTCATGAACGGCAATAAAGCGCAGATGACGGTCACGTCCCCGCCGTATGGCGTCGGCAAGGATTACGAAAGCAAAGGCATCGAGCCGTGGTTTGAAACCATGCGCCCGGTGGTCAAGAACCTGACTCGCTACGCCGGAATCGTCTGCTGGAACCTCGGCGACCTCTACGCCACCGGCACTCAGTTCATCGAGCCGACGAACTTCTACTCCTCCCAGCTTTTCGCGGAGCAGGGCTTCCGCCCAATCTGGATTCGCATCTGGAAAAAGCAGGGACAGAACTTCGGCGTCGGCCCCTACCATCTGGTGACGAACAAGCCGGTGCAGCAGTACGAATACATCTCCGCGTTCAGCAAAAATGGCGACGTCGAGTACAACGATCAGGAATACATGTGGCTGTCTGCATACGCCGGTCACGCATACCGCTTCGTCAAGCGCCTCACCAAAGAGGAACGCAAAAACTGGGGTTACGCAGGCATCTGGGAGATGAACACGGTACGCGCGAACAAGGATCACCCTGCAATGTACCCGGTGGAACTCCCGTGGCGCTGCATCAAAATGCACTCCGATCGCGGCGACATTGTGCTCGAGCCGTTCAGCGGCAGCGGTACAACGATTATCGCCTGTGAGCAGCTGGAGCGCGTGTGCTACGCAATGGAGAAAAGCCCGGAATACTGCGACCTCGCCGTCAAGCGCTGGGAGCAGTTCACCGGCCAGAAGGCAGAGAGGATAACCAGCCATGCCGACGCAGAATGACCGCCACACCATATCAGACCTGTATCAGATGCAATCCCTTCCGCTGGAGATCAAGGTGCGGATGACGCAGCGCCGGATACGCGACTGGGTGGAATACTGGGGCGAAGACGGCGTGTACGTTTCATTCAGCGGCGGCAAGGACAGCACAGTACTGCTGGATATCTGCCGCAGGATGTACCCGAACATCGTCGCCGTGTACAGCGATACGGGCTTGGAGTTCCCGGAGATCCGCGAATTCGTGAAGACCAAGGATAACGTGGTCTGGGTAAGGCCGGAGCTCACGTTCCGCAAGGTCATCGAGAAATGCGGATATCCCTGTATCTCGAAAGAGCAGGCGGAATGGATACACCGGATCCGCCTCGGCCAGAAGAACACACGCGATATCCAGAAATACTTTTACGGCATACGCACCAACGGCCAGCCCTCCCGCTTCAAGATTTCGGAGCGGTGGAAATTCATGCTGAACGCGCCCTTCGACATTGGCGCGGGCTGCTGCAATGAGATGAAAAAGAAGCCGATCGCCAAGTACGCGAAAGAGACCGGCCGCGTTCCGATCGTGGGCACAATGGCGTGCGAGTCATCGCTGCGGACAAGCAACTGGCTCCGATACGGCTGCAACGCCTACGATAACAAGAAGGCGACGTCGGCACCTCTCTCGTTCTGGACTGACGCAGACATCTGGGAATACATCCGCACCTACGATATTCCATACTGCAAGATTTACGATATGGGCTATGTTCGGACGGGTTGCATCTTCTGCATGTTCGGCGTTCACCTCGACAGCGAGCCGAACCGCTTCCAGCGGCTGCAGCGGACGCACCCACAGTTGTGGCGCTACTGCATGAAGCCGTGGGACAAGGGCGGGCTCGGCATGCGCGAGGTACTGGAATACATGGGCGTGCCCTACGAAAACTTCATGCTGGAGGAGGAAGACAATGTTTGAAAAAGTGAATCCGGCGCACCCGGACAAAATCGCCGATCGGATCGCAGGTGCGATCGTGGATCTGGCATATAACGAAAACGTGAACCCGAAGATCGCCGTGGAGGTGCTGATCGGGCATGGCATGTGCAATATCGCGGCGGAATCCTCCGTGCATATCTCAGCAACGGATACAGCAAAATAAGGAAGAATGCGGCAGCGTCGGACGCTGTCGTTTTTTTGTCGAAAAATACAGGAGGGACAGAGCGATTGGCGGACAACAAGATCATTGTCCCGGAAAAGAAAATCATTACGAACGCCACTCTCGCCGATCGCGCCGTTGCCTTTATATCCGCCCTGAAACATACAAAGGGTGAATGGCATGGTAAGAACTTTGAACTGCTGCCGTGGCAGGAGAAAGTTGTGCGAGACGTTTTCGGGACAGTTAAAGAAAACGGATATAGGCAATACAACACGGCGTACATTGAAATACCGAAGAAACAAGGCAAGAGCGAACTCGCAGCAGCGGTCGCTCTTTATTTGTTGGCCGGTGACGGCGAATGGGGCGCGGAGGTCTACGGCTGCGCAGCAGACCGGCAGCAGGCATCCATCGTCTTTGACGTCGCCTGCCAGATGGTGGAGCAATGCCCTGCGCTGAAGAAACGCATCAAGCCAGTGCTTTCCCAGAAGCGACTGGTTTACACACCCCTCAACAGCTTTTATCAGGTGCTGTCGGCAGAATCCTATACGAAGCACGGGCTGAACGTCCATGGTGTCGTTTTCGATGAGCTCCACGCCCAGCCAAACCGGCTGCTGTATGACGTTATGACCCACGGCTCCGGCGACGCGCGAAAACAGCCGCTGTTCTTCCTGATCACAACTGCAGGCACCGATAGGAACAGTATCTGCTGGGAGGTGCATCAGAAGGCAGAGGACATTCTCGCCGGACGCAAAAACGATCCGACTTTCTACCCTGTGATATATGGCATCGAAGATGATGCGGATTGGTCGGATGAACGCAATTGGTACAAGGCGAATCCCTCTCTGGATGTGACCGTAGATGTAGAGAAGCTCCGCGCTGCCTACCAGAGTGCGAAGGACAATCCAGCGGAAGAGAATCTTTTCAGGCAGCTGCGACTCAATCAATGGGTAAAGCAGTCGGTACGCTGGATGCCCATGGACGCTTGGGATAAATGTGATACCCTCGTAAATCCGGAAACACTCATTGGCCGAGACTGCTACGGCGGGCTTGACCTTTCAAGTAGTACGGACATAACGGCATTTGTACTTGTGTTTCCGCCGCGCGAAGAGAACGAGCCGTATTATATTCTCCCATACTTTTGGGTGCCGGAGGACACGATTGACCTTCGAGTGCGGCGCGACCATGTACCGTATGATGTGTGGAAGGCGCAAGGCTCGGCCATGGCAACCGAAGGCAACGTTATTCATTACGGATTCATCGAACAGTTTATTACTGAGCTCGGCACCAAGTATAACATCAAAGAGATCGCATACGACCGATGGGGCGCAGTGCAGATGAGCCAAGACCTCGCGGACGCAGGTTTCACGATTGTGCCATTCGGTCAGGGATTCAAAGATATGAGTCCGCCGACGAAAGAGCTTATGAAGCTAGTACTCGAAGGTAGGATCGCCCATGGCGGGAATGCACCACTGCGCTGGATGATGGACAACATCTATGTGCGAACAGATCCCGCAGGCAATATCAAACCGGATAAGGAAAAGAGCACAGAGCGCATTGACGGTGCAGTAGCAACAATCATGGCGCTCGACCGTGCAATTCGCCACCAAGGCTCCGATGAGTCAGTATATGACTCGCGCGGGCTTTTGTTTATATAAATATGTAGTACAGGAGGATACAAATGGGAATTTTTAGCGGACTGTTCAAATCAAGGGACAAGCCTCAAAACAGAACGGCAGGCAGCAATTATGCTTTTTACTTTGGCGGAACAACCTCTGGCAAAGCAGTAACGGAACGATCTGCCATGCAGATGACCGCCGTATATTCGTGCGTCCGCATCCTGTCGGAAGCTGTCGCAGGACTTCCGCTGCACCTCTACAAATACACGGACAGCGGCGGCAAGGCAATGGCGCTCGACCATCCGCTCTACCGCTTGCTCCACGATGAGCCGAACCCGGAGATGAGTTCTTTTGTGTTTCGTGAGACACTCATGACGCATCTGCTCCTTTGGGGCAACGCCTATGCGCAGATCATCCGCAACGGTAAGAACGAGATCGTTGCTCTGTATCCCTTGATGCCGAACAAGATGTCGGTGGACAGAGATGAAAACGGGCGTCTCTACTACACCTATTATCGTGGCTCGGACGAAGCTATAAAAAATAAGGATTTTTCCGTAACGCTTCGTCCCTCGGATGTGCTTCACATCCCCGGCTTGGGTTTTGACGGTCTGGTCGGTTACAGTCCCATCGCTATGGCGAAGAACGCCATCGGCATGGCTATCGCCTGTGAGGAGTACGGCGCAAAATTCTTCGCCAATGGTGCCGCTCCGGGCGGTGTGCTGGAACACCCCGGAACGATCAAAGACCCGCAGCGTGTGCGGGAGAGCTGGCAGTCAACCTTCGGCGGCAGCGGCAATGCGAACAAAATCGCTGTGCTGGAAGAAGGCATGAAATACACGCCTATCGGCATCTCGCCGGAGCAGGCGCAGTTTCTCGAAACACGAAAGTTTCAAATCAATGAGATTGCTCGAATTTTCCGAGTCCCACCCCACATGGTTGGCGACCTGGAAAAGTCGAGCTTTTCTAATATTGAGCAGCAGTCCCTGGAGTTCGTGAAGTACACCCTTGACCCGTGGGTCATCCGCTGGGAGCAGTCCATTCAGCGGTCACTCCTCTCGCGGGACGAAAAAGCGGTGTATTTCGTGAAGTTCAATCTGGAAGGCTTGCTTCGCGGCGATTACCAAAGCCGCATGAACGGGTACGCCATCGGCCGCCAGAACGGCTGGATGTCCGCAAACGACATCCGGGAGCTGGAAAACCTCGACCGCATCCCGGCAGAGGACGGCGGCGACTTGTACCTCATTAACGGCAATATGCTCCCACTGAAGAATGCGGGTGCTTTTGCAGATACACCTACCGATGACGGAAAGGAGGAAAAAACCGATGAAGAAATTTTGGAATTGGAAGACCCGAACGGTGACGAACGCGGAGACGCAGGAACAGACACAGGAAAGAACCCTGTTCCTGAACGGAACCATCGCCGAGGAAAGCTGGTTTGACGATGATGTTACCCCGCAGCTTTTCAAGGACGAGCTCATGTCTGGCAGTGGCAACATCACCGTGTGGATCAACAGTCCCGGTGGTGACTGCGTGGCAGCCGCCCAAATCTACAATATGCTCATGGACTACAAGGGTGATGTGACGGTCAAGATTGACGGTATTGCCGCATCCGCAGCGTCCGTCATCGCTATGGCAGGCACGAAGGTGCTGGTATCTCCCGTGTCCATGCTCATGATCCACAACCCCATGACGGCAGCATTCGGCAATTCGGAGGAAATGCAGAAAGCCATCGAAATGCTCGGCAGCGTGAAGGATTCTATCATCAATGCCTATGAGATCAAGACGGGGCTTTCCCGTGCCAAGCTCTCGCACCTCATGGATGCCGAAACTTGGATGGACGCAAACAAGGCTGTAGAACTCGGCTTTGCGGACGAAATCATGCAGAGAAGCACAGAATCCGATGGCGTACCCACGCCCACCGTTTCCATGCTGTATTCCAAGGCGAATGTGGTGAACTCTCTCATGGAGAAAAACGCTGCAAAGTGCGCTATTGAACCCAAACCCGCCGTGCCGGAGCGCACGGGACGCTCTGTAGATGAACTCAGAGCCAAGCTGAACACCATCAAAAACTACATTTAATATGGAGGTATTTCAATATGACTATCGTTGAACTGCGCGAAAAGCGCGTCAAGCTGTGGGACACGATGGAGGGCTTCCTCGATACCCACCGCGACCGAAAAGGCGTTCTGTCCGCCGAGGACGATGCCGTTTATGCCAATATGGAGAAGGAGCTGAACGATCTCACCAATGAGGTCAGACGCATGGAACGCCGCGATGCCATTGCCGCAGAGCTTGCAAAGCCCGTATCCTCTCCCATCACCGAGCAGCCCCAGAAAGCGACCGGCGAAACCAAGACCGGCAGAGCGTCTAACGCTTACCGCGAGGATTTCGGTCTGCATCTGCGCGGCAAACGTATGCTCCACAATGTGCTCTCCGAGGGCGTGGACGCCAACGGCGGCTATCTCGTCCCCACGGAGTTTGAGAAGTTCATCGTGGACACGCTCAAGGAGGAAAATGTGATGCGCCGTCTGTGCAAGGTCATCACTACCGATAACGAGCGTAAGATCCCCGTTGCAGCGACCCATTCCACCGCTGCGTGGACTGCTGAAAATGCTGCCTACACCGAGAGCAATCCCACCTTCGCACAGAAGACCATTGATGCCTACAAGCTGACCGACCTTGTGAAGGTAAGCATTGAGCTTCTGGACGACAGTGCCTTCGATCTGGAAGAGTACATCGCCCGTGAGTTTGCCTACGCCTTCGGTGCTGCCGAGGAACAGGCATTCTGCGTCGGCACCGGTACGGGTCAGCCCACCGGCCTGTTCACCACCAACGGCGGCACGGTCGGCGTTACCGCAGCCAGTGCGACCGCCGTCACCACCGACGAGGTGATTTCCCTTATCTATGCACTGAAAGCACCGTACCGCAAGAACGCCAAGTTCCTGATGAACGATGCTACTGTTTCCGCACTTCGTAAGCTGAAGGATTCCAACGGTCAGTATCTGTGGCAGCCCTCCCTGCAGGCGGGTCAGCCGGACAGACTGCTCGGTTACGAGATTTACACTAGCCCGTATGCTCCCGCGCTGGCGGCAGGTGCGCTCTCCATTGCCTTCGGCGATTTCCAGAGCTACTGGATCGCTGACCGCACCGGCAGAACCGTTCAGCGTCTGAACGAGCTGTATTCCACCAACGGTCAGGTCGGCTTTGTTGCCACCGAGCGTGTGGACGGCAAAATCATCCTGCCGGAGGGTATCCAGCTTCTGAAGATGAAGGCGTCTTGATGAAAGGAGGCGGCGGTGATGGACGAGCTTCTTTCCAAAGTAAAAGCCAACCTTATCCTGGAACATACGGCGGATGATACCTTGCTGAAAAGCTACATCACCGCCGCTGTTTCTTACGCCGAAAGCTACCAGCACATCCCGGAGGGCTATTACACGGAGAACCCCATGCCGCCTACCACGGAGCAAGCCGTTATCATGCTGTCGTCCCATTTCTATGAAAGCCGGGACGGCAGCACGGGCGGCTTCTTTGCGGATAACACCGGAGCGGCACAACAGGTGTGGAACACGGTCAATCTGCTGCTCCGCTTGGATAGGCGGTGGCAGATATGAGTTTTGGAAAAATGAACGGCTTTGCCGTCATTGTAGAAACCCGCCAAGTCAAGGACAGCGAAGGCTTCACTCATTCCGAGGATGAAGTCCTCGCTTCCGTCCGTGTATACCGGGAAGGCCGGCACGGCAGTCAGCGTTGGGCGAACCTCGCTGCATTCAGTGAAGCGACCGACCTATTCCGCTTTCGGCGTATTCCTGGGCTGACGATCACCACAGACCAGTTTCTCATCTGCGATGACTGCCGCTACGACATTGTGTCCGTAGAGGATGTAAAGGGGCGTGGGATGTACATCGAGGTTTTAGCGAAAAGGAGTGAACCTACCATTGGCAAAAGCTGAAATGAAAATGCCGGAGGATTTCCTCCTGAAGATCTCCAAGCTCGGCAGCAACTTTGACAGCGTGGCGGATACCGTCCTGCAGGCCGGTGGTGAGGTCGTGCTGAAGAGAGTCAAGAGCAATCTTTCCTCCGTTATCGGCAGAGGGACAAAGTTCAAATCCCGCACCACGGGTGAACTGGAGGGCGCACTCGGCCTTTCTCCCTCCAAGCTGAACCGGGACGGTAACCACGACATCAAGGTCGGCTTCGCAGAACCCCGCTCGGACGGCAGCAGCAATGCCAAGCTGGCCAACATCATCGAATACGGCAAGCACGGTCAGCCTGCAAAGCCGTTTCTGAAGCCTGCGAAAACGGCATCCCGGCAGGAGTGCATCGATGCCATGACCAAGGCGCTGGATGAGGAGGTGGAAAAGCTGTGAGCCTGCTATCCGATTTACAAACCATTGCCGAAAGCTGCGGCGTGTCTGTGGAAACGGGTGTGTTCTCCGGCAAAGCACCGGACGCCTATCTGGTGATTACGCCGCTTTCGGACAGCTTCGAGCTTCACGCCGACAACACCCCCGGCTGCGAAACGCAGGAGGTACGGCTGTCCCTGTTCACAAAGGGCAGCTACACAAAACTGAAAAACGCGATTGTCCGCGCCTTGCTGGGTGCGGATTTTTATATTACCGACCGCCGGTACATCGGCTTTGAAACCGAAACCGGCTATCACCACTACGCCATTGATGTGGCGCAAATCTACGAACTGGAGGAATAAGTTATGGCGACCATCGGTCTTGACAGACTCTATTACGCAAAAATCACCGAGAACGATGCCGGTGAGGAAACCTACGGTACACCGTCCCAGCTTGCCAAAGCCATCTCCGCTGACCTATCGGTGGAACTGGCGGAAGCGACTCTCTACGCCGACGACGGTGCGGCAGAGATCGTAAAGGAATTCAAAAGCGGCACGCTGTCACTCGGCGTGGATGACATCGGTGCGACCGCCGCATCCGACCTGACAGGCGCGACCATCGACAAAAACGGCGTGGTCGTCTCCGCAAGCGAGGACGGCGGCGAACCCGTAGCGGTGGGCTTCCGTGCAAAGAAGTCCAACGGCAAATACAAGTATTTCTGGCTTTACCGTGTGAAGTTCGGCATCCCGGCCACCAACCTTGCCACCAAGGGCGACAGCATCACCTTCTCCACGCCGACCATTGAAGGAACCATTCTGCGCCGCAACAAGCCGGACGCCAAGGGTGCGCATCCCTGGAAAGCAGAGGTCACCGAGGGCGATACCACCGTGACGGCGGCCACCATTTCCAACTGGTACAAGACGGTATACGAGCCTACCTATGCGGCATCACCCGAGAAATCCACTTAACGGAGGTAACTTATGATGGATAACGAAAGAACCGCAACCATTACCATCGGCGATGAGGAGTACACGCTGCTCCTCACGACCAAGGCCACCAAGGAAATCGCCGGTCGCTATGGCGGGCTGGAAAACCTCGGCGAGAAGCTGATGAAGTCCGAGAACTTTGAAATGGCCATCGGAGAGATCGTGTGGCTCATCACGCTTCTGGCAAATCAGAGCATCCTCATTCACAACCTCAAGGATAAGGAGCACCCCAAGGAGCCGCTCACCGAGGATGTGGTGGAGCTTCTGACCACGCCACTCGACCTCGCCGGATACAAAACCGCCATTACGGAAGCGCTCTACAAGGGCACCAAGCGGAATGTGGAAAGCGAGAAAGACGCAAAAAACGCACCAGTCGGGTAACGGTCTCCGATGCGGAGCTGTTTACCCGGCTTCTTTATTACGGCCTTGCCCACCTTCATCTCAGCCAGGATGAGGTGTGGCTGATGCCGTTCGGTCTGCTGCTGGATCTGTGGGAGTGCCACAAGCAGTATAACGGGCAGGCTGTTCCTGCTCACGAACACTACATTGACGATATTATCCCGGACGGCATTTAAGGAGGTGACGGTACATGGCAGACAGTTTCGGACTGAAGATCGGTCTTGAGGGCGAAAAAGAATTCAAGAAAGCCCTGGCGGACATTAACCAGTCCTTCAAGGTGCTCGGCTCCGAAATGAAGCTCGCCACCTCTCAGTTCGATAAGAACGACAAATCCGTGGAGGCTCTCGCCGCACGGAATAAGGTGCTGCGAAAAGAGATCGATGAGCAGACGACAAAAATCGATACCCTTCGCAAGGCTCTGCAGAATGCCGCCACCTCTTTCGGAGAGAACGACCGCCGCACCCAGAACTGGCAGATTCAACTCAACAATGCCGAAGCTGCCCTCAACGATATGAACCGTGAGCTGGACGAGAACGAGAAAGCCATCAAGGAGGGCGGCAAGGCTGCGGAGGAATCCGGCAGTAAGTTTGAAGGCTTCGGCAAGGTTCTCAAAACCGTAGGTGTGGCACTCGGTGCTGTGGCCGTCGCCGCAGGTGCCGCCGCCGTAAAGCTCGGCAAAGAGGTCATCGCTGCTTATGCAGACTACGAGCAGTTGGTCGGCGGCGTTGACACTCTGTTCAAGGATTCCTCGCAGGAGATCCAGCGGTATGCCGCAAACGCATACAAAACGGCAGGACTCTCTGCCAATGAGTACATGGAAACGGTCACGGGCTTTTCCGCAAGCCTGATCCAGTCTCTCGGCGGTGATACCGAGAAAGCCGCAAAGTATGCGGATATGGCAATCACGGATATGTCCGATAACGCCAACAAGATGGGTACGGATATGTCCTCCATTCAGAATGCCTATCAGGGCTTTGCCAAGCAGAACTATACGATGCTCGATAACCTCAAGCTGGGCTACGGCGGCACAAAGCAGGAAATGGAGCGGCTGCTCGCCGATGCGGAGAAGATATCCGGCGTCAAGTACGACATCTCCTCCTACGCGGATGTGGTGGAAGCCATCCATGTCATGCAGGAGAGCATGGACATTGCAGGAACGACCGCCAAGGAAGCGGAAGCCACCATTTCCGGCTCTGTCAATGCACTGAAATCCGCCGTGTCAAACCTCATTGTAGGCTTTGGTGATGCGGACGCTGACATGGAGCTGCTGTGCAACAACATGGTTGACGCCTTCAAGACCGTGGTGGCGAACATCACCCCGGTTATTGAGAACATCGTGGCAGCTCTGCCCACGGCGCTGGATGCCCTGCTGACGGCTGTGGGTGAACTGCTGCCCACACTGCTGGAGGCGGTCACCGAACTGTTCTCGCAGGTGCTGGAAACGCTGCTTTCTTTGCTTCCGCAGCTTATCCCGGCGGCGGTGTCCGCACTCATGACCATCGTGAATACGCTGATTGAGAATCTGCCCCTGCTTATCGAGGCAGCGGTTCAGCTGGTGTCTACACTGGTGACAGGCATTGCGGACGCACTGCCCACGCTCATTCCGGCAGCGGTGCAGGCAATCGTCACCATCGTACAAGGACTGGTGGACAGCCTGCCGATGCTCCTTGACGCAGCCTTACAACTTATCACGGGACTGGCGCAAGGACTCTTGGACGCAATACCCGTGCTGATTGCTGCTCTGCCGGAGATTATCAACAGTATCATTACCTTCTTACTGGATTCGATTCCGCAGATTATCGAAACAGGCATTCAGCTTCTGACATCCTTGGTGGCTGCTTTGCCGGATATCATTATGGCAATCGTGGAAGCCATTCCGAAAATCATTGACGGTATTATCAACGCGGTGCTGAATGCGATACCGCTCATTATTCAAGCGGGCATCGACCTGCTGATTTCTCTCATTCAAGCCCTGCCGCAGATCATCACGACTATCGTGCAGGCGATTCCGCAAATCATCTCCGGTATTGTCAACGCTCTGGTCGGGAACATCGACAAGATCATCATGGCAGGTGTGCAGTTGTTCGTTGCGCTGATTGAAAATCTGCCCACCATTATCGTGGAGATCGTCAAGGCCGTGCCGCAGATCATTGCGGGTATCGTGAAAGCCTTCGGCTCTCTGATGTATAAAATCGTAGAAATCGGCGGCAACATCGTCAAGGGGCTGTGGAGCGGTATTACCCAGCTTGCCTCTTGGCTGTGGGATAAGGTGTCCGGGTGGATCTCCTCCATCTGGGACGGCATCTGCGATTTCTTCGGTATCCATTCGCCCTCAAAGGAAATGGCATGGGTCGGTGAAATGCTGGTCAAAGGCTTGTCCGGGTCCATTGAAGATAACGGCGATGAAGCGGTCAAAGCCGCCGAAGGTATGGCAGAGGACATCAACGGCGTCATGGGCGACCTTGCCCATGATATGCAGACGGCTCTGCCCACCGACTTTGACGTGAACGGCTCGATCCGCTCTGCCGTGGACGGTGTGGTCGGAAAGGCGGCATCCGCTTTCACCATTGCCCTGAACATCACGAATTTCAACAATTACAGCAGTGAGGATATCCGTCAGCTCACCTCCGAAGTCATGGAAATGGCGAACCAGTTCGCCCAGCGGAAAGGAGTGGTATTCGCATGACCTCTTTTACCTACAACGGAAAATGCTCTGCCGATTTCGGTCTGCATATTGAGAAAAAGGATGTGTTTTCCGCACCGGAATACGCTGCGGAGTTCATCTCTATTCCCGGTCGTAGCGGCGACATCATCAATCCGAACCGCCGCTTTGCCAACATCAAGGTGAGCTACACGGTGTTCCTCGCACGGAAGAACGTAGCCGCCCTTGCCGCCGTCCTGCGGGACATCAAGGGCTGGCTGTATTCCGAGCCGGACAGATACCACGAAATCACTGACTCCTACGATGCGGAGTATTTCCGCTACGGCGTCATCTCCGGCAGTCTGGACATTGAAGAGCAGCTGAACAAGGTCGGCAGTTTCACCGTGACCTTCAACTGCAAGCCCTTCAAGTACAGCTTTGCGGGACAGGAGGTTTTAGCATCCGGCACCAGAAGGTTGTCTGTAACCAATCCCACCGCTTTCACAAGCAAACCGTACATCAAAATATATGGAGGCGGCACGGTACGGATTATGATTCAGCCGGAGGGCGAAGGTACGAACCTGTGGACGATTTCAGAGGTCGATGAGTGCATCGAAATCGACAGCGAACTCATGAATTGCTTTAAGGATACCATTCTCAAGAACGACACCGTTACCGGTGACGGCTTCCCGATGCTGAAGCCGGGAACGACCACCATCGCCTGTGCAGGAAATGTGCAGCGGATCGAGGTCATTCCGAGGTGGTGCTGTCTGTAAGGTTGCTCCCGATTGTAAGCGGTAGAAAAATTCAAAAAGGTATGGTATAATGTTTTTAAGTGAGGACGACAAATCGGAATTTTTTGTGGAGGTGTTTATATGATATTCCTAAAGGTATTGGCTGTAGTTCTGGGATTGGCCTTCCTTCTGTTTGGATACTTCATTTACTTTAAAAAGAAATACAATCTTATCAACGGTTTTGAGGCGGACTTCAAAGCCGGTCGGAAGAAAGAAGAATACGCAAAGAAAGTGGGAATGGTAGAGTTTGTTGTTGGTATAGTTCTGCTTATCACAGGTGTTGCACTTATTCTGTTTGCCTAATAAATTCCGGTTTGTCAATCTACAAGTAACTCATTTTCATTCAACCACCAGGGAGAAATCCCCGGTGGTATTTTTATGCCCGGAAGGAGCTGACAGCCTATGATTCCAGTCCTATACCCGCCCAATGCAACGGATTTTTCCACCTTCGGTCTTGGCATACTGACGGACACCATTTCCTGCGAAGTGACTGAAGAGCGAAACGGTGTGTTTGAGTGTCTGCTCAAATACCCGGTCAGCGGTCAGCACTACGGGCTAATCACCAAGGAGTGCATCATCAAGGCAAAACCCAACGATACTGCCGCCGACCAGGCGTTCCGCATTTACCGCATCACAAAGCCATTGAACGGCATCGTCACCATCTACGGTCAGCACATCTCCTATGACCTTGCCAATGTGCCGGTGTTGCCTTTTTCGACGGAGAGTCGCTCTCCTCAGCTCATTCTCTCGCAGCTCCTTGCCGGAGATACACGCTTCACGGGCTGGACGGACTACTCGGATGCAAAGGCGTTTTCCGTCACGCAGCCGAAAAGCGTCCGTGCCTGCCTCGGCGGTACGGAAGGCTCCATGCTCTCCAAATGGTATGGTGAGTTTGAATGGGACAACTTCACGGTGAAGTTCCATTCGCACCGTGGGCAGAAGACCGGAGTGGTCATTGAATACGGCAAGAACCTCACCGCCATGGAGCAGGACGAGGACAACAGCGGTGTATATACGGCATTGCTCCCGTATGCCGTGTACACCCCGGAAGGCTCGGACACCGAAATGGTAGTCACGCTTCCAGAGGTGACGCTCCCCATTATGACTTCGGAAATCGTCCGGGCGAAAACGCTCATCATGGATTTCTCCAACCAGTTTGACGGAGTTGTGACCGAGGAAGCCCTCAGAGCCAAAGCCAACAGCTATATCAAGGCAAATCCGCTGGGTGCGACCATCCCTACGGTGAAGGTGTCCTTTGAGCCGCTCTGGAAGCAGCCGGAGTATTCGGCATTGCTGGAGCGGGTCAACCTCTGCGATACCGTCACTATCCGGCACTCGCTATTGGGCATCAGCGTGTCGGCTATGGTCATTGAAACCGTGTACGACACCCTCGCCGAGCGGTACAAGAGCATTTCCCTCGGTCAAAGCAAATCCAGCATGATCACCACCATCTCCGAGGTGCAGTCCTCGGTTGATAAGGTGGAATCCACGGTGGGACGCTTTCCAAAGCTGCTCCAAACCGCCATCGGCAAGGCCACCGGGCTTATCACCGGCCAGAGCGGCGGCTATGTGGTTATCCACACCGCAGAGGAAAACGGACAGCCCTACGAACTGCTCATTCTGGACGCACCATCCATTGACGATGCTGTGAATGTCTGGCGGTGGAATGTTGGCGGCTTGGGATTTTCCCATAACGGCTACAACGGTCCCTACGAAATCGCCATTACGGCGGACGGTCAGATTGTCGCAGACTTCATAACCTCCGGCTCCTTGGTGGCGAATATTATTAAGGTCGGTGTTATCCAGTCACAGGATGGCTCGTCTTATTGGGATTTGGAGAGCGGCGAAGTGGTACTCCGTGCGTATGTCTCAACGGAGGAGTTTGCAGAGAAAACAGCCTATCTCCAGCAGAATGTGGACGGGCTGAACAGCTATGTGGCGACCCTCACTGAAACAATGGAGTCAGTCTCCAACGACCAAGGCATACTGGAAGAGCAGCTGCGAAGCTCCGAAAGCAAAGTTTCTCAGCTTCAGCACACGGTGGAAGGCTTGTCCGTCACCATGCAGGAGCAGTATATCGGCGGCATCAACTATGTGCAAAACTCTTCCGGCCTGAATGGCATCACGGATGATTGGAGCTATTCCGGCACCGTGAATACAGATGCCTCTACAGACACGCAGAACAACACCGTTTCCGACTCCTGCTTTGTGCTGGGAGCTTACTCCTCGCTGTCGCAGTATATCCGAGGTGTCGTTCCCAGCACCTATACCATTTCCGTCCGGGCGAAAAAGACCTCGGCCATGTCCGGGTATTTCTATGTGACCTACAACGGAAACAAAACTGCGTATCTCTTCAATAAGAGCACCGCTTTTGACTGGACGGATTTTACCGTCACGCTCACCGATGTGACCGACCCCACGCTGCGTATTTACTGCTATTGCCGGGATGCGTCGATCTACCTCGCGGACATCATGATCTCCGAAGGAGCGATTCCCCGAAAGTGGACACCAGCACCCAATGAGATCTACACGCAGGAGGTTAAAATCGATAAGCGCGGTATTGAGGTGTCCAACAGCGCATCGTCCCAGCGGACGGTCATCACGAACACGGAGTTCGCCGGGTATTACAACGATGAAGTGATTTTCACTCTGAACAAAGACGAGACACAAACCAAGAAAACCACGGTGGACGGCGATCTGACCGTGGGCAAGACGAAGTTCGTTCCCATGCCAACAGCGTCCGATGGGCTGAATATCGTCATTCTGGACTAAAGGAGGCAAGGCTATGGCAATGACAGGCGGCACCGCCTATCTGGTGAAATCCGAAAGAACGAACTACGGCTCCAACAGCTGGACGACTGACCTGTACATCTATGTAAAGGTCATTTCCCAGAACGTAGTCGCAAACACCTCCACCATCGCTCTGGGTATGTACGTCTATTCCCAGTATTCCATCGCATGGTCGGACTTTGGCACAAACGGCACTTCCTATATCGGCACAGCAACCTCCGGTGCGAACTGCTTCACCTTTACGAACGGTCAGAGCGGCAGCGGCACAAAGTGGTTGGTGGAGGACAAGCAGGTCACGGTATCCCACAACAGCAACGGTACGCTGACCCTTCCGATTTACTGGCACTGGGGCGTCAACAGTCCGTGGGGTCAGTACACCGGTCCCTCTGGCAGCTACAATGTGACGCTGAGCACCATCGACCGTGCTGCCCCTACCGTGACCTTTTCTGTTTCGGCCATTACCGCAAACGGCTTCAAGATTTCCGCCAGTTCCACCTCGACGGCAGACATTTGGCAGTACAGCATCAACAGCGGCTCCACATGGACGACATTCTCGACATCGGCATCCACCAGTGCCAACGTAACGTTGTCCTCGCTTTTGCCGAACACAAACTACACGGTGAAGGTGCGGGCACGGCGGCAGTACAATCAAGTATACGGCACCTCCGGCAGCTCCACGGTGAAAACACTGGGCGGCGCGGTTGTGAACAGCGTCAGCACGGTGACCGCAGACAATGCCAGAGTGACCATCACCCTCAATGTCACCGTGTACGAACCGTCTTACATCAATTCTCTGGCGATCAAAAGCGGGAATACGACCATCCTGACCGTTACCGGGCTTGCATGGACAAAGGGTACGGCAAACCGCTCGGTCACCCTGTCATCAGCACAGAGAACCACGCTGCTCAATTGGATGGCCTCAATGAAGTCCTTCATCGGCACCTTTGCCGTTTCCTCCTTCAGCGGCTCAACGCAGATCGGCAGCACCTCAAGCAAGACCGCCACGGTGCAGACTACGGCGGCAAACTCTGCTCCGACCATAAGCGGATTCACTTATGCCGACAGCTACACGACCACAAAGAATCTCACGGGCAACGACCAGCTATTCGTACAGGACTACTCGACCCTCAAGGTCACCCCCGGAACGGCGACTGCGAAGAACGGAGCGTCCATTTCCAACTACACCGCTTCCTGCAACGGGCTGTCATCCTCTAACACTACCGGCTCTGCCTTATCTGTTGGAAAGATCGCCAAGTCCGGCAGTGTGACGGTCACGCTCTCGGTCACGGACTCCCGCGGCTACACCGCCGAAACTTCACGGACGGTAACAGTCATTCCGTACACCAAGCCGAAGATATCCTCGGTGACGCTCCGACGAACCAACGACATTGAAGCGGAAATGCAGCTCAAATTCAGCGGTTCTATTTCCGCTGTGACCGTAAACGGGATGCAGAAAAACAGCGTGGTTTATGTGCGGTATCGGTACAAGAAAACCAGTGAGAGCAGTTACGGCAGCTACACCAGCATCTATTCCGGCACGACAAAAAGCGGAACCTCTTTCAGCTACTCCAATTTGGAACTTTGCAATTTGGATGCCAACAGTTCCTACGACTTCCACTTACAGATCCAAGACAAGCTCTATTCTTTGAGTAGTCTGGATCTGTATTTTACTGTTCCGCAAGGGACTCCGCTCATTGCGCTTCGTAAAAAGAAAGTCGGCATCAACACGCCGGAGCCACAAGCCATGCTGGATGTTGCCGGGGATATGCGGGTGGATGGTTCTCCCCTTGCGGATTTTGTCATTCAGCAAGGGACAAGCGGCATCTGGAATTATCGTAAATGGAAAAGCGGTACAGCGGAATGTTGGGGTCAGTATTCCTTTACGACCGCCATTTCGACGGCATGGGGCGTGCTCTATGAGAGCGGCGCAATTGCGCTCCCTAATTTTCCGTTTACCTTTGCGGAAATTCCCCACGTCCATATCTCCACGGAGAACAGCAATTACGCCATGTTTGTGGAGCGAGGCAGTTCAAGTAGCTGGTCTACAACAATCAACCCCGGAAAGATATTTGCCGTAAGACCAAATACGGTACCATCGGCAACCTACAAGGTATCAATCTATGCCATCGGAAAAGTGTGACGCTCCGGCGTCACTTTTTTCATACCCATTTTTAATTTCAAAGGAGGACAAACAACATGAAAGAATTCTGGACGACCATTCAGGTGGTGTTCGCCGGTATCGGCGGCTGGCTCGGATGGTTCTTGGGAGGATGTGACGGCTTGCTTTACGCACTTCTGGCTTTCGTAGTCATCGACTACATCACCGGCATCATGTGCGCTGTGGTAGACAAGAAGCTGTCCAGCGAAGTCGGCTTCAAGGGCATTTTCAAAAAGGTACTCATCTTCGCCCTGGTCGGCATCGGGCATATTCTCGACACCCGCGTCATCGGCAGCGGCTCGGTGATGCGTACTGCCGTCATTTTCTTCTACCTATCGAACGAGGGCGTGTCCCTGTTGGAAAACGCCGCATACCTGGGACTGCCCATTCCGCAGAAGCTGAAATCCGTTCTGGAGCAGCTTCATGACCGCAGTGAAAAGGAGGATGAATAACATGGCTTACACGAACAGTCCCCTAGTGTCCTACACCAAACTCAGCCCGAACCACTCCGGGCAGCGCACCCACAGCATTGACCGCATCACGCCTCACTGCGTGGTGGGTCAGTGCAGTGTGGAAACGCTGGGCAACATTTTTTTGCCGACCTCACGGCAGGCAAGCAGCAACTACGGTATCGGCGTGGACGGTCGGGTCGGGATGTATGTGGAAGAGAAAAACCGCTCCTGGTGCTCCTCCTCCGCAGCCAACGACCAGAGAGCCGTCACCATTGAGTGCGCCAGCGACAACACCGAGCCGTATGCGTTCAAGGATGTGGTGTACCAGCGGCTCATCGAGCTTTGCACCGACATCTGCAAGCGCAATGGCAAGACGAAGCTGCTCTGGCTGGGCGATAAGACCAAGACGCTGAACTATACCCCGAAATCCGATGAGATGGTTCTGACCGTCCATCGGTGGTTTGCGAACAAAAGCTGCCCCGGAAACTGGATGTATGCTCGTATGGGCGATCTGGCATCCAAGGTTACGACGGCTCTCGGCGGTGATGTAAAGCCTGCCGACCCGGTCAAGCCCACACCTGTAGGTATCAAGGCCGGTGACCTCGTGACCATTACAGGCAGCACCTATTATAACGGCAAAGCCATCCCTGGTTGGGTGAAAAAGCTCCGCTGGTATGTCTATGAGGTCAGCGGTGACCGTGCGGTCATCAACCGGGACGAGAGCGACCGATACGCCATCATGTCGCCGGTCAAGACTTCTGCACTCGCCGTGGCAGACACGAAACCTGCCGAGGACTTCCGTATCCATACCGTGGTGCATGGTGATACGCTCTGGGGAATTGCAAAGACCTACCTCGCAAGCGGCGCCCGCTACACAGAGATCGTTAAGCTCAACGGCCTAAAATCGTCTGTCATCTATACGGGGCAGAAACTTAAGATCCCGCAGAAGTAAGTGAGGTGCAGCTATGAGTGATAGGACAAAGGTGAAAATCGCGTTAGCTGAAGCAATCACTACACAGCTCTGGGTAAAAGGACTGATAACGCAGAAACAGCGCGAAAAAATCAATAACAGCAGCCAGAAAGCCCTTAGAAAGGCAAGTTGATAATTCTTTGTGTTCTTTCGCTTTTGGGCTGGACTTTCTAAGAGTCCTCTGGTATCTTTACCCCCGCCTCCAATGGCGGGGGTAAAAAAATACGTTGGTTCGAGTCCAGCACATAGGAAGGAGAAAGAACGACATGGAAAAAACACGGGCAGTCGCATATATCCGTGTATCGACGGAGCGAGATGCACAGCTGCATAGCTACGAATTTCAAGAGCACTACTGGCAGAGTGCATTCGAAGATGACCTGAATACAGACCTCATCGGTATCTATGCAGACAAGGGCATCAGCGGACACAGCGTACAAAAGCGCCCAAAGTTCCTTGTGATGATGCAGGATGCACGGGAGCACAAGTTCGACAAAATCTATACGAAATCCGTATCCCGCTTCGCACGGAATACAACGCAGCTGCTGGAAGCTGTCAGAGAACTCCGTGACCTCGGCATCGAGGTGGTATTTGAGAATGAAAACATCCACACATTCCAGCCGACAAGCGAAATCTTCTTGACGATCGCAGCGACGATTGCAGAAAACGATCTGGAGGTAGATTCGGCACGACAGCGCTGGTCAATTCAGCATCGCTGCGAAAATGGCTGGATCAGCGTCGGCAGCGGGCTCTTCGGCCTGAAGCTGACAGCGGATAATGAATTGGAGATTGTGCCAGAAGAGGCGGCAGTGATTCGATACATCTACGAATCCTACGTGGACGGCGGCATTGGGTCAAAGAAAATTGCGGATGCGCTCAATGCAGCAGGCGTCCAAAGCCGGAATGGATATCCGTGGGATGCGAAGCACATCATCGGCTTACTGCGAAACGAGAAGTACAAGGGCGATGTGATCATGGGAAAATCGGTCAGGCACTTCGGGGAATACCATAAGAACCCGAACGCCGAATATGCGCCTCGCTACTACATGGAAGGCACACATGAGGCAATCGTTGATAGAGATACGTGGGAAGCCGCACAGCGCATATTGGAAGACCGCAGCAGAAACCACTGCCGGACAAGAATCGCACACAGCTTCACCGGCATGATAGAATGCGGCTGCTGCGGAAAAAATTATCTGCACAAGGTCAATAACAGCCAGTGCAAATGGCAGACAGACATCTGGGCATGCCGCACATATCTGAGAGATGGGAAAAAAGCCTGCGGCAACAGCCGAATCAAGGACACTGTGCTCAAGGAGAAATTCATATCCGCCTATAATGAATTTATCGAGCGCAGGCCGCAGGGCGATTCAATGGTAGCACTGCAGGAAGTGCTCGAAGACCTGCGACAGCAGGAGCAGGAGCTCGCAGAGCTCATGATGCAGAGGCTGATCCCGAAGGCGGCATATGAGGAAGAACGCAAAAGCGTCAAAATGCAGATCACTGACATCAGTGATAAGATATCTGAACGCAGGGCAAAACGTGTGCCCGAAAGCGAGTATGTGCCGATTACAGAATTCAGCGAAGAAAAAGCAAAACGATTTCTATCGAAGGTCGTCGTGACAATGTTCACGGTGACCTTCGTGTTCTATAACGGAGCGAAAATTACGCGCACCTACGATAATGGGCAGCCCGGGAACAAAGTCGGGTGGAATAAAAAGAAGGAGGAGTCATAATGGCGACAGCGACAAGAAGAGTAGTACGAACCATGCCGCAGATGTTTATCGATGTGACGGATAACCAATCTGAGCGGCTGCAGGTGGCGGCATACGCCCGAGTGTCCACCGAAAAAGAAGAACAGGAGGACAGCTTCGAGCGGCAGGTCGAGCACTACAAACAGCTGATCTACTCAAAACCAGAGTGGCAGTTCGTTGATGTCTATGCGGATCCCGGCATTAGCGGGACGCGAGCAGAAAAAAGGCCGGACTTCCTCCGCATGATTGAGGACTGTCGCACGGGGAAAATACAGAAAGTGCTGGTTAAGAGCATCAGCCGCTTCGCTCGGAATACTGTCGATGCGTTGCAATACATCAGAGAGCTCAAGGATCTTGGAATCAGCGTGTACTTCGAGAGTGAGAACATTGACACGCTAACACCCGGAGGCGAAGTACTCCTGACAATCCTCGCGGCTATGGCCGAACAGGAAAGCCGCACGATCAGTAGCAACATTAAGTGGGCATGGCAGCGGAAGTTCCAGAAAGGCGACGTCATACTGAATACAGGACTCATGCTCGGATACCGAAAGATCGGAAAAGATGATGAAGGCCACGATGTATATGAGATCAACGAAGAAGAGGCGGAAATCGTCAGGAGGATATACCGGGAGTTCATCGCCGGGTACTCTATTACGCAGATCGCAAAGCGGCTACAGGCGGATGGAGTCAAAACCAAGCTCGGCAAGGAAAACTGGCGGCACAATGTCATCGAGAGCATCCTCACGAATGAGAAATATACAGGCAATGCGCTACTCGGCAAGACGTTCAAACCGGACGTGCTCACAAAGTACCGACAGAAAAACGACGGCAAGAAAGCGCCGATCTACTATGTCGAAGGATCACACCCAGCAATCATTGAAAAAGGGTTGTTCGATCTGGCACAGCAAGAGATGCAGCGAAGAAGAGATGCAAATGACAATAAGGTCGGTGGCGGCAGGTACAGCAGCCGCTATCCATTCAGCGGGATGCTCGTATGCGGCATCTGCGGATCCAAGCTACGCAGGCAGGTACGAACAATGGGCAGTGGAAAGCGGACGGCATCATGGGGCTGCTGCAATAGGATAAACAATGGTCGAGCAGAATGCGACAGTCATCACGTCAACGAAGATGTGTTGGAGGCAACTTACCTCACCGCAATGCGAAGGCTCGTCGATAGTGCTGAAGAAGTAGTCGAGGTGGTAAGGGACGGCACTGAGCTCGCACTGGAACCGGAAAACAAAGCAGCAATGGAAAGGATCGATGAAGAAACCATTCAGCTGCAAGAAGCCGCGCTCGCACTGCACAAGGCAAAGCAGCGGATGGAAATCGGGGCTGTGGAATATGCATCACGGGTCAAAGAGTACAGTGAGCGTATGAAGGAACTGGAGGCCGAGCGCAATGAGCTGCAAGGAACGGCAGCCAAATATGCCGAGGTCAGGATGTGGCTCGATACCTTCATAGAGCAAACGATGCAAAGTGATACGCTCACCACGGTAGATGGCACGACCATGAAAATGCTTGTCGACAGAATACACGTCAGGAACGACGGCATCGTGGTCGAATTCAAATGCGGCGTAGCAATCGAGCAGGAATATGTGAAATGAGAAAACGAACCGCCAGCGGGAAAAGCACATCCTGCTGGCGGTTATCATTTTGGCGTTTTTCCATAGGTTTTCGTATCATTACGGCGCTCTTTCACATAAGTCCACCGTAATTTTGATAGAATTACGGTGGACTTTTTCTATGCCCAAAAACCGTTTGAAATCAGGCATTTCGGCTGTTTCAGCGCATAAGTGAACCCCGCTGCAGAGCAATTCTGCAGCGGGGATTCGTGCGTTTTACGGTTTTTGTGGTGACTTTGGCCAAAGTAAGCGTTAAATTTATGAGTATTCGTTGAATTTTTAGGGTATTCGTTAAATCATTGCCTTTTTCGCTAAAATGTACCCCATAAAGTGGACACTCTAATTGTGCGAAGCCCAAGGGCTGGGGAATTAAAAAGTTTGAATACCAAACTATAGACAATTTCCTCGCCATTGTTGAAGTTGAATATGTGTGTCAGCTTCGATATAAATACTGCTGAAAGTGTTGCCTAAACTCATGTATCAGTAGAGCATCTGTTGTAATGACATCCATTCCACGCCGGTCATATACATAAACCGCTACTTTTCTTTCCACACTGGCCAAGACCAAGGTGTTTGATAGAAATGCAAGCCGAAAGACATAATCTAAATATCGGTCAACCGCAAATTCTTCAAATGGGGCTACCGCAACGGTGATTGTATCGTGATCGTATTCGAACCAGTCGCGATTAACAGACGTGAGATATGGTATCACAATGGTATCCGGCTGACGGTGGAAAAAATGGTTTTCTTTGAAAAACTCTCCGGAATCATGCCCGTATGCACATAACCAGAATTTTTGCTTTTCGAACAAATACTGTAGTGCAGACTTTACAACATTACGAGCTTTTGGATCGTCTGCTTCTTCAAAATCTAACCGTGCTGCATTGGGCTGATTATGGTAGAAAGCGGGAACGTCCACGTTCAGTTCTTCCTGAAGTAAATGCACCAACTTTGTTATCATTTTATTGTAAACCATTTGACAATCTCATATACCTTTCCCGCATTGCTGGAGTGCTTAGATAGAATCATTGCCCCATCAGCAGCTAAATCTCCTATCAGTTGCGCTGATTTATTTCCTGTCAACTTGAATAGTTTATACGTCGAGTTCCCGTGTCGTGCAAAGTCCTTCGCTATGAGTTTACCCGCGTGCTCTCCACTGTTCTGTAGATATGCTGTAGAGCCGTTACTTAGTTTTGCTGCTCTTGTTGCATTTGCTTTTGGATTAAAGCAAGTGTTATGCACCAATACCCCATTATCGGATACATAATAGGTATGATAGTCCTCGACCTGAAAGTTATAGACCTTGATGGGGCTTTCGAGCAGCTCGTGCTGGATTTTTTCGACGACGACATACTCACCGTTGACAAGGACGAGAATGTCGCCCGCGCGGAGGTGCGCCGCATCCGTCCAGCCCTTGACCGGACAATAGAACGGGTGCGTCGGCGTGGCAACGATTTCCTCGCCGCCCACGAATATGTGCGTCAGCTCGGTCGTCTCGTTGATATAGGTTTCGACGACCTGCTTGAGTGCAACGTCTCCGGTTTCTTCATCCCACGCCCAAACAAGATCTCCCGCTTTGATTTTCTCAATTGCAACATACCCTGTTGCTGTAGCAACCAGCGTTCCAGCGACAAAGCATGAGCCATATCTTAGATGGTTCGCATAGCCGCTCATGCCGCCTTGTATTGCGCCGGTGATTGCGCCGGTAAGAGCGCCGTCGCCCATGCCTTCCAGTGCGGCTTGTCCGGCACCCTTCCAGCTGCCTGTTTTTCTCCTATGAGAAATTGCACCTTGAGCCGCTCCTGTAGCTCCACCGACGACCATACCGATTGCCGCGCCCTTTGCGGCGCCTACGGCAATTGCCACAACTGCCGTGCACGAGCCGGCTGTTGCAACGGTGACTGCCGCAACAGCCGCAACTGCGACTACAATAGCTACCGCCGCAATCGTCTTTTTCAGCCAACTGCAAAGCTCTCCCGTTTCATCAACCCGCATGACCGGATTATTGCTGCAATAAGCGAACAGATTGGTGTCATCCAGGCTGTCTGCGGCAATTTCACTGTATTCCGGTGCGTCAGCGTTGATGAACCGATGTGTTACCGGGTCGTAATATCTGCTTTGGAGGTAATAGAACCCTGTCTCGGTGTCGTAGTAGTACCCACGGTAGCGCAGAGGGTTGATTTCTGCCTTGGAGCCGGAGCTTGAAAGGATTTTGCCCCATGCGTCATACTCATACGAGGCTGCAACTGCACCGGATTCCGTCACAAGCTTGACCACGTCGCCTTGGAGGTTCAGGACGTAATAATACGTTTTCGGCAATGCACCCAGTTGGTCGATCATGGCGAACGGCTTGCCCGACTCGTCATAGATGAAATCGAGCACCAACGTGACCGTGCCGTCCGTTTTGACCGTCTCGCGCATGACCTTGCCGCTCTGCGTCAGGTACTCGTGCGTGACCGTCTGCGTCGAGGCCAAGTGCGTGCCTCGCGGCGCGACAGCGTTCTCATCCGCCGCCTCAGCCTCAATCGGCTCGACCTCGTCCACGGACATGATCTCGCCGGACGGCCTTGTCGGAATCGTAATGCCGCTTCAAATCTTTAATGATTTAGCGATTTAGCACGCTGATTTGTTGGCATAAGCAGCCTAGTGTTGGGCTGTCGGGGAACGGCACTGTGCCGCTTGGGGAAGCCGCAAGCTGTCCGCACAAAAGCCGTCGGCGCTTCAACACGCAAGCGCTTTAGCGTGTTGATTGTTGGAGACTGCAACAATCGTCAAAGGGGCCGCCACTTTCACGCGCTAACGATTTAACGATTTAGCGCAATGGTGCAGCATCAAAGGCAGTCTAGCACGGAATAGGGGTTCGCTGGCGCTAGCACTTAGCCTCTTGACCATTCTTTGGAAAAACCGGGTGCAGAGGGGGTGCGGCGGAAATGCCGCAATCCGCCGCACTTCCTCGCCTCCACACCCGGCGCAGGATTATAAAATTTGTCGTGCTTATCTGCGTTTGTGCTCATCCGCACGCGCGCGGTTCTATGGCTATCGGACGATCAAAGCTTCCTCTAGTCCGAAACGACCAGCGCAAACCAGTGCGCGTCCAACTGCTGTTTTGCTTGTGTCGTCGGATAGGTTCCCGTTGGTGCTTCCTCCCCATCCGTCCATACCACTAATGACTCAAATCCCTCACTTGTGACCCTTTTCACAATAAACCGGACTTGGTGCTCCATTATATTGATACTGGACAAGCCATCCTCAAATAGCGTAAACACTGCGTTATAAAGCTTCTGATATGCCTCTTCCGGGTACTCTTTCTCCGTAATAAAATACAAATCTCCGTATCTTCTCGCAGAAGAAACGGTTGTTTCATAGTCTTCTCCTACGATTCTTACAGAGCATATGCGCACAAGTTCTTCCTCATTTTCATCTGCAAAATTACGCAAAACCATCTGCGCCTCTTGAAGCTCCGAGCGGTGCGCGTCATAAAACTCCACTGCCATTTCTCGGTATCCGCGAATTCCGGGAAGGCACATCAGCCAAATCAGGAGAGCCACCAGCAGAGCTCCAACCGCAGCCGACAGCAGAATTACAAGTTTCTTTTTTCGAGTCATTGTAGCACCTCCCAATTATTTTGTTACACTCTTTAACGCATTTTTGATTGCTTTTCCAAAGAAGTAAAAGAATCCTTTTCCTTCTTCAGCATTGTTGAAATCGACATGTCTGGCTCGATCAGAGAATATGGCATAGCGGTTATGCTCTTTCCACTCCTTTATCAACGATTTCTGCGTCCTTTTCCACTCTGTCCCGGCAGCATACTCCAGAAGAACAGCTGTAATCGCTTTCATTTGCGGTTCAACCGTGCACAAATACGAATCCCTGACTTGAATATTGGGGTCTTCTGCCGATGCCGCTATGAAATCTCCGACCATGAAGTCAACTCCATCACGGAATCCGGCAGGCTTATTTGCGGGGCCTGCCAGATAGTCTTCTGATACACCCTTATAAATATACAGCTTTCCGCTTCCGGAGACCGGAACACTAGCCGAGGTTCCCATTATGCCCGTAATATATCCGCTATAGTTATACTCATATACGTGACAATCTACTACACCATCTCCATTAATGTCAATTGTTTCAACCGGATCCGTTCCATTAGAATCCCGATAAATTACTGGATTGTTATAGCAGTATGCGAACATATTGCAAGCGGTTGCGTTTGTGGCATTGGTACTTGCATAACTATCCGCGTTGATGAATCTGTGATACACCGGGTCGTAATAGCGGCTCTGCAAATAGTAGAATCTGGTTTCCGCATCGTAGTAATAGCCGCGGTAGCGGAGCGGATTCGTATATGCCATGCTGCCGCTGGCGGACAGGAGATTGCCCCATGCGTCGTAGGCGTAAGACGCTGCTTCCGTACCGCTGGCCGTTACCAACTTGACCACATCGCCTTGGAGGTTCAAAACATAATAATAGGTTTGAGGAGCATCGTTGGCGCGTTGATACGTCATTGCAAACGGACGTCCGGACTCATCGTAGGCAAAATCCATTACCGTCGAGCCGACCGTCTCCCGCATGACCTTTCCGCCCTGCGTCAGGTATGTGTGTATTTCGCCGTCTACCACTTTCCACGATCGGATGCCGTCCGCATCATATCCGTAAGAAATCTGCGAGCGCGTCTGGCCGTCGTCCGTCTCCACGTCGGTCAGCTGTCTGCCATTCCCCCAGTACATATCGTAAACTTCGGCATTTCCCCGTCGGTCTACCGAGCCGGTATAATAGGTTTCCGGGTTTCCGCTGGCATCATAGGTGATCGATAGCCCGTTAACCGCAGTCAGCAGGTCTTTCCAGTTCGAGTCTGTATAAGAGAACGTCTTGGTCGTGGTTTTACTGCCGACCGTTTTTGTTTCGGAAAGAATATTCCCAGCGGTGTCGTAGGTATAGGAGATGGTGCGGGTGATGTTGCCTTCGGCCGTGCCGTTGCCGTCGTAATAAGTCTCCTTGGTGAGCTGGTTCTGCGCGTCGTATTCGTAGTCGACCAGCGCGTGGAACGGGCTGGTGCTCTGTGAAATGCGCGTGATATTGCCGATGGCATCATAGGTATACTTCTTACCCTCGAGCAGCGTGCCGTTGGCGCTGCGCACGTTGCGGTACTGCACCTGCGTGGTGGTGCGGCTTGCGTCAAGGTCGCGGAAGGCATAGGCCGTGGTGTAGACGGTCGAGCCGTTTAACGCGACCTTGCTGCGTGTCAGGCGGCGCAGGGTGTCGTACTGGTAGTCGATCACCGCGCCCGTGGCCGTCGTCATCTGCGTCAGCGCACCGTCTCCGTTTTTGTTGGTGTCAGACGGGTCGTCATAGACGTAGCTTTCGGAATAGGTCTTGCCGCCGAGCGTCCACGACTGCCGCGAGAGGCGGTTATAGCCGTCGTAGATGTGCTCCGTGCGCTGCACCGTGCCGCCGTCGGCGTCCAGCTCCGCGCTGCGGATCAGGCGGCCGAGGGAATCGTACTCGAAGCGGTAACTCGCAAGCTCGCCCGTCGAATCGCCGTAGCTCAAGCGCGCAAGCGAACCTTCCGCGTTATAAGTATAGGCAACGTAACTACCGCTATTATACGACTTCCGGATCAATCTGTCAAACCGGTCATAGGTGTAGCTGACGGAATCGCCGTTGGCGTAGGCCGTGGATTTCAGGTTGCCGCCGCGCGCGGTGTCGTCGTTGACATAATTATAATAGGTATTGGTCGAGAGCGTGCGGCTGCCGACCTTGGTCGCGGTGGTCTGCCCCCAGACATTATAGGCAAAGTTATAATACTGGTGCTGCGCCGCGCCGCTGCGGTAGGTCTTGCGGTCGAGCTGCGACAGACGGCCGCCGGAATAGGTGTAGCCGATCGCCGCCACGCCGGACTGGTAGGTGCTCTTGGCGCGGCCGCTGCTGAGGTAGTATTCATAGGTCGTCTGCCGCCCGGCCGCGTTCGTCGACGTCGCGAGCAGCTCCGTCTGGCCGTTATAGGTATAGGACGTCGTGCTGCCGTTGGCGTCCGTGACGGAGGCCGTGTGGTTGCGGTCGGCCGTCGGGGTCGCGCTGCTTTGCAGAGCAAGGGAGGCATTTCCATTGGAATCCTTGCCGACCAGCCGCGCGCCGGTCGTGTTGCCGGATTTGTTATAGGACGTCGTGGCCGTCAGTGAGCCGACGGTGGTCTTGGTCACGTCGTGGGCATTGTTGTACTCATAGCTGTACTTCGTGCCGTTGGCGGCGGTGTATTGCAGCAGGTCGACGCCGTTGGAATCATACTGCGCGTTCTCCGTGCCCGTTCCGGTCTGCGTCGCAGCGGTCACGTTGCCCTTCTCGTCATAGCGATAGGTCTGCACCGGCTCCTGCCGCAGAGAGATGTTGTCAAACCATGCCGTGCCGGAGTTGTAGTCATAGGCGCAATAGATGATGATTTTTCTTACCGTTTTGCCGCTGCGCTTGGGTACGATGGTTCCGACTGCGCATTGCCAATCCTGCCCCGACCATTCAAAGGGAACGCTTTGTGTTTCGGCGGTGCTGGTATCTGTATAGAAAATTTCTGCAATCAGACCGAAATAGCGCTGCCCCCATGCGTATTCCCGCGCGGAGTTCGGCGCGGCATACTCTGCCAATGCCCAGCCGGAGAGCAGGAAGGTCGTGTCGGAAGAACAATTCAATGTAATAGTCTGACTTGCACGCCGGATGGCATTCTGACTTCCAGTCACTTTCATGCCGGATGCACCAAAGGGCTTTAATGTGGTAGTGAGAGACGACTTGCTCATGCCGTTGATTGACCAGTTGCCGGACAGCGTGTTCTCAAAGCTTCCGTTTTGCAGCAGATTATAGGTCGAGGCGGCTTCCGCCTGCTCTAATTGCAAGTCGTCCAGATAGGCCGTGCCGTTGCATCCACTGAGCTTGAACAGGAAACGGTAGGTGCCGCTCTTTGCCGGTGTGTAGGTTGCGCTGACGCGCTGCCAGCCGTCCTCCATAGCGGCGTTTGGCTTGGCGTCCGTGAGCAAATGCGTTTCCAGCGTCGTGCCGCTGCTGTTCTGCACAAGCAGCTCCAATTTCGCACCGCCGTTCCAGTTCATATAGGAACTGGCGGAAAAATAGGCTGACAGCGTGTAGGGCTTCCCACCGGTCAGCGATGCGCTGCGGTAAATTCCGGCGTAGTTGCTGCTTGTCGCACTGGAAGAAAGGTAGAGATTTAGTCCACCTGTACCATGACGGCGGTTCTCATCGTTTGTGATAGTAGTTCTTGCAGCGGCACTGGCGTTTGCGCTGCAAGAGGAAGTCCAGCTATCTGTGCTCTTTTCAATACCACCGTCTATGAGCAGATTGACTGCTGTCATACCGGATGAACCTATGTCGAGCGTGCGATTATTCCTTATATGCAGACCTGCATCCAGGGCTACGACGATTTTGGCTTTGACCGGCTTGTGCTGATAGACGCTTATCTCAAATGTGGGGAGGAACTTCATGAAGGACAATAACATCATCCGAATTGTGCTTGAGGGCTGGGCGCTTTTTTAACGAGAAAAATACTCTAAACGGGGGTGCAAATGAGCCGTGGGGGGTGCAGTTTCCTCTAAGGGGGTGCATCTTCTATCATAATTAGAGTCATTTGCCAAAAATCGGTGAGTTTCTGTCGAAACTTACCGATTTTTTAATTTTTACAGGTCAAAATTACCGGCTGCGCCGGTGGCTTTGGCCTACTGTTTCTTCATACCGCAGGTCCTTGAACAGGACGCGCATATATAATTGCCGCTGAAATAACTTACCGTGATGTTCGAGGATGAGAGCGTGTCCATGCTGAAGCTGCCTCTTGCGGCAACCGAGGATAGGATCGTCCGGATACAGGCCGAGGCCATATCGGATATTGAATAGGACTCCCAGAATGGTTGCTTCTGCATTCCGTGCAGTTTTCCCGCATTCGGAATGCGACGTATGCTTTGTAATGATATTTATCGCGCATCTGTCTAAAAATTTTTTGAAATTTTTTGAAAAAACATGTCAGGAATGCGTTTCTGAAGACATATATAGGGTGAAGGGCATCCGAGTGTGGGTACCCGCGCAGGCCACGAGGCAGGGTCGCGCGGATATCGGAACCGCCCTCCTTTTCCTCGCTGTCCTTCCCGCGGTTTTTGACACCCGGGGCAGGCAAGGCGGCGGGGTCTCCCCTGCGCGGCCGGTCTCTTTCCCCCGGCTGCGCAGGGGTCTTCTCTCAGCTTGCCAAAAAAGTCCTTCGGGATCTCGCTGCGTTCAGAATCGCAAATAGAGTTTTGAAGCATTTTGTTTTGCAATTCTGCCGCCGCGGGTCATTAACGTGAAAAGACACTCTCAAAAAATATTTTTTCGATTAATTTCAAAGATATCTTTTCTTTTCTATGCGATTATGATATACTAATTTTAATATGTACTTTGTTTTTTTTTGCAACTCGTAACATTACATTAACCACAAGAGGGGCGTGCAGCATATGGAGCATCGGCATATCCCTGCCGCAAAGGACGGCAGCATTCCCGACGCGAAAACGCGCTTTCGGCGCGGGCAGGACATTTTTCTGGAGGACGTATGGTACGGCCGCTGCGCGATCTGCGGCGAGCTGATCCGCCCGCCGAAGCTGTGGTACTGGTACCGGAACGGCCTTTTTCTGCTTCCCGCTGCAGCGTATTTTCCGATCCTTATCTGGCTCCTCAACCTGGCTGTCAGGACTGACGGTCCGGCATATTTGGCTTTCGTTCTGCTTCTGCTCACCTGCTTGTCACTCTTCGCGATCAGCGAGCTGATCGAGCGTGCCATTCTGACCTTCGGGCGGTGGCAGGAGTTTCTCACGGGTCTGAAAGCCAAACAGCTGCAGTTTCGCAGCGACCGAAAAAGCCAAAAGCGGATTTTCATTTGGTTTGGCATTTCTTTGACTTTCTATTTTGCCTATTTTGCGCTGATCTGCTTTTTCCGTCGCTGACAACGCCGTATGCCCCCCTCCCCGCAGCAGTAACTTCCGGCAGAAAGAAAGGAGCACCCTGCGATGAAGCTTGATTCTCCCGAAGCCCCAATCGCGCTCAGCCCGGTGTGGTTCGTGTGAGTGCCGGAGGATGTAAAGAATGACAGAGATCGATGCGATCATGGGGATGCTGGACTGGAACAACAGCGCCGAGGAGCAGGCCGCCGGACTTGCGCAGGCGGCGCAGGTGGAAAACTTTCAAGTCTTTTTGCAGCCCTGCACGGAGCACTACAACAAAAACGTGTGGGACAATTGCGCAAAAGCTCTGGCAATGCGGTCGGATGCGGAATTAGACGCCTGTTTGGAAAACCTGTTGGCATGGCTGCGCGACATGAATTGGCCGGGCGCTTTTCTCATCCTCGAAAGGCTGCAGGCTTTTCAGAACTCGGCGGCGCTCCATCGGGCGATCGCGGGAAGCCTTCTGTGCGCGCAGGCGCTTGGGGACGAGGTATGGGAGGAGAATCTCAGAAAACTGCAAAATTGTGAAAACACGATATCTACATAGGATGAGAGGAGGCCCCACATGCGCGAAGTTGATCTGGAACTGGATTATTGTCCCAGATGCGAACCGGAGGAAACACAGGACCCATTTCCCACACAGAGTTTCAAGTTCTTTTACATGTTTTCAGTGGCCGTGAAATGCGTAAACTGCGGAACATACTATGTTCCGTCGCCCCGGTTGGGCGTGATCGTAACGATAGTCTATTTTCTGGGTGTTTGGATCGATGAGTATCTTGCAGAAATTACGGCCGATTCTTTTTCCAGCATAATGTCATTAGTTTTGCTGCTTGCGATGTATGGACTCAGTGGAGTTCTCCTTCGCCGCTTCGGAACGTGGCGTCCGATTTCCGGAAATAAGCCCTTGGAACAGCAGGAATATCTGCTGCCCACGATCGTCTGGTCCATGCTCACGGCGCTGGGGCTGTCCCTGCTGGTGTTTGCCGTGACGGCCCTGATGCGATAAAGGAGGGATTCTTATGGAATTAAGCAGCTGCCCGCAATGCTCCGCCAAGCGGAATATCCCGCTCTCATTCAGCTTTTTTCTGACAAACCGGTTCCATCTGGCCCTTTCCTGCAGCCACTGCGGTGCGAGATATGTGCCCACGATGCTGCAGCGTATCGTACAGCTGATTCTACTGCTGGCGTTCAGCATTGGTTGTGGACTTCTTTACACGCCGCTCCTGCGGCTGGAATTCACCCTTTCTGCGGTTGGGACCTTCCGACTGCTGCCTCTTTGGGTGCTTGTAGTCCTGCTCGTGCTTGCACTGGCGCACTGGCTCCCGCTTCGCGTTCTGCCGTGGAAAAAGCTGGAAAGTACAGCCGCGTTCCACCGTGGACGATCGGTCTCTTTCTTTATCATTTCGATTGTGATTTCCTTTCTGGTAACAATGCTGATCAGCTTTCAATTTGCACCGGAAGCCCTGATGAGAGCGCTGTATTGATATCATTTTCGTTTGCCGGAGGCTGCTATGACATTTCAATACTATCCGCCGCAATTGCTGCAGAAGGCGCGGGAAACATATTGGGGTGAGCTTGCATGGCACGTCTGTGATATTCCGGATGTGCTGGAATACGCACACTCTGAAAATCTGGTCATTCTGGGTGGTGACGTGATCACGCCGCAGGAAAAGCACACCTACGACAACTGGTATTACAATATATCTCACAGCCTCACCATTGAGAAGAACGTACAGGCAAGCATTGACTTAACGCGGTCCTATATTGGAGCCTACGTCCGGAAGAATGGCAACAATTATCTGTTCGTTGTTAGCCTGACCAGACTGCTGTTTGTCAATGAGCAAATCGCCTGCACGGAACCGCTCCCTTAGCGCTTCTGCTGCCTCCCAGCAGAAAAACGAGCCCGCATTCCTGTTCCCGAAATCGCTTTACATCCTGTTACAGAACTCTTCCGAAAAATTTTTCAAATTTTTTTGAAAAAACCTGTCAGGAACGCGTTTCTGAAGACATATATAGGATGAAGGGGTCCCGCTCCCCTGCCCGCAGGCGAAGAGGCATCGCACGCGGCGCAGGACCTGCCAAAAGCCGGGCCCCGGCCGTCCTCCCGCAGCCATTCCGGCGCGGGACGGCATGAAAATTTCCCTGCGCTGCCGGTCTCTTTCCCACCGGCAGCGCAGGGGCCTTCGTTTTTCGAAATTCATGTTGATTTTTCAGTTCAGAGCGTGTATACTAAGCCTAGGGAATGAAAATTCCCGTAGACAGCAACAGGTTTGTCTGTCGCAGCGTTGAAGCAAGTGATGGGGTCAGCATGCCGTACACTTGTGGAGCTTTGACCGAGGGTTAGGCGGTTTCCACAGGCTGACGTAGGGTTTTTCCCGAATGAAAACGCCTCTTGCGGAGCTCTGTTAATGCAGGGTTCCGCTTTTTTATAAAAAAGCAGGTCGGAATGTGTCTTTTACGGGAAGCTGCCCATGCATGGCAGCAATTGACAGGAACAGAATACCGGATCACCGTTGGAAGGCAAGGAAAGAAATCTTCTTTTGCTTTGAGCTTCTCCTTTGCTGATTTCCCACATGTTGCCGGGATGCAGTATGCGCAGGATGTAGACTTCGGTCTGCGCCCGTCCGAATACTACGGCGAAAGGCTGATCCCTTCCATTTTGAGCGGAAAGCTTGAAGCGGCAAACATGGAGCGAAGCCGGAATTGGCTGCGGATCAAAGGCCGACTCAATGCGATCATTCATCTTCAGGAAACGCTTGACACCGAGTTCCTGATTGCACGCTTTCGTCCGAACCTGGTACGCATTCACTGCAAAATTGACGCAGAATACATCATTAAAAATTTGCACTCCGGCGAAATTTTCTTCGTGTTTATCGACAAGGGTACCGGGCAGCGATATTATTGCAAGTCCGCATTTGAAAGAACCACGATAGATTATCTGGAAAACCAGGCTGTTCTGACTGTGCTGAAAAAAGAAAAAGTCATGAACGGCATTCCGACATTATTGTATCTGCATCCGAATTATATGGAAGACGCAGAAGCGTAAAACCGGGGCATCCGTCAGGTGTCTCGGTTTCGTTTTCGTATATTTTAAGCGACGTATCACCTGTAAATATATCTTTCTCGCATCTGTCGAAAAATTTTTTTGAAAAAACCTGTCAGGAATGCGTTTCTGAAGACATATATAGGATGAAGGGGTTCCGCTCCCCTGCCCGCAGGCGAAGAGGCATCGCACGCGGCGCAGGACCTGCCAAAAGCCGGGCCCCGGCCGTCCTCCCGCAGCCATTCCGGCGCGGGACGGCATGAAAATTTCCCTGCGCTGCCGGTCTCTTTCCCACCGGCAGCGCAGGGGCTGTTTTTATTCTGGCTTCCGGATCAAGTATCCCCCCGGCAGCTTTCCGCTCAGGTCTGCGCTGCGCCGTCGACGGACAGGATCTCACCCGTTACATAGCTTGCCAGATCGCTGGCGAGAAACAGATAGGCGTTGGCGACCTCCTGCGGCTCGCCGATGCGGCCGAGCGGGATGGGCGCGCTGATGCGGTCGATCAACTCCTTCGGCAGGGCCGCGACCATATCCGTCCGCGTGACGCCGGGCGCGACCGCATTGACGCGGATACCTGCGCGGCCAAGCTCCCGGGCGAGGCTGCGTGTCAGGCCGTTGACGGCAAATTTGCTGGTGGGATAGCCGACGCCGCTCGGCTGACCATAGAGGCTGACCATGGAGCTGGTGTTGATGATGCAGCCCTTCCCTGCTGCGCGCATGATCGGCTCGACGGCCTTGCAGCCGTGGAACACCGCCGTGACATTCAGGTCCATAATGCTCCGGAACGCCTCGGGCGAATAGTCCGCCAGCGGCTCCCGCGCAGAGATCCCTGCATTATTCACCAGAATGTCCACCCCGCCGAAGGCCTGCGCGACCTCCTGCACGGCCCGCTCCACGGCGGCATAGTCCGTCAGATCGGGCCAGAGGCCTATCACCGGCCAGTCCGGCTGCTCCTCCCGCAGCTGCGCCAGCGCTCTCTGCACGGAGGCCTCCCGGCTGCCGAACAGCGCCACCTTTGCCCCATTGTGCAGGAACGTCCGGACAACGGCAAGCCCGATGCCGCGCGTTCCGCCGGTCACGATCGCAATTTTTCCGTTTAACATATCCGTTGCTCCTTTCCATCGATCCGTTTTATTCGGTATAATTTTATCGATTCAATAATATCAAATATTCCCGCAAAAATCAATCCTTTTTTTCATCAGGATCATAGACGGCGTGCATGATCGGGCTCCGGCTTGACAGTTTTCTCCGCATTCGGTACAATATGAAGGAATGATTACCTGCGGAAGGAAGCGACTGTCCTGAAACCCGGAACCGACTATCTGATCACCGAAAGGCCCGCGCGGGCGCTTTTGAAATTCTCCCTGCCGATGATCGTCGGCAACCTCTTCCAGCAGGCCTATACCATCGTGGACTCCGCGATCGTCGGCCACTACAACGGCGAAGCGGCGCTGGCCGCCGTCGGCGCGTCCTCCGCGCTCACAACGATCTTCATCTGCGTGGCCATCGGCGGCGGCATCGGCGCCTCCGTCATCATCAGCCAGCATTTCGGCGCGAAGCGCTTTGCCCGCATGAAGTCCGCCGTCTACACCGCCCTGCTGACGTTTCTGGCCGTCAGTGTCCTGCTGGCTGGCGTCGGGCTGCTGTGCAGTGAGCAGATCATGACCGCCCTGAAGACTCCGCCCGACGCGCTGGAGATCGCAGTCACCTATCTGAACATCTATTTCTATGGTCTGCCCTTTCTCTTTCTCTATAATATCCTGTCCTCCCTGTTCAATGCGCTCGGAAAATCGCGCATCCCGCTGTATTTCCTGATTTTTTCCTCGCTGCTGAATGTCGTGCTGGACTGGTATTTCGTCGCCGTGCTGCACCGGGGCGTGCCCGGCGCAGCCTATGCCACGTTTCTGGCGCAGGGCCTGTCCGCCGTGCTGTCGTTCGGCGTGTTCCTGCTGGAGCTGCGGCGCATCCCGGAGCGCTCGAACGGTCTGTTCCGCTTCGGAGAGCTGCGCGCCATGACGCGCGTGGCCCTGCCGTCCATCCTGCAGCAGTCCACGGTCTCCATCGGCATGATGCTCGTGCAGTCCGTGGTCAACGGCTTCGGCACGCAGATCCTCGCGGGCTTTTCCGCTGCGGCGCGCATCGAATCGCTGTGTATCGTGCCCATGGCCGCCATCAGCAATGCCCTGTCCTCCTACACGGCGCAGAACATCGGCGCAGAGAAGCCGGAGCGCGTGCCGCAGGGCTACCGCGCGGCCAATCGGATGATCGTGCTGATCTCCGTGCTGCTGTGCGTCCTTCTGGAGCTGTTCCGCACGCCGATCATCGCCATGTTCCTCGATGCCGCCCCCTCGCCCGAGACCGTGGCGACCGGCGAGCACTATCTGCAGTTCATCGGCTTTTTCTTCTGCTTCATCGGCTTCAAAATGGCTGTAGACGGCATCCTGCGCGGCGCGGGCGACGTGAAAATGTTCACGATCGCAAACCTCGTCAATCTGGCCATTCGCGTGCTGCTGTCGTGGCTCTGCGCACCGCTCTGGGGCGTCGAGATCGTCTGGTACGCCGTGCCGGTCGGCTGGCTGGCAAACTTTGTCATCTCCTTCGCACATTACCGCACCGGAAAGTGGAAGGAAAAACGAATCGCTTAAAAAATTCGCGCCGTCCTGCTGTGCAGGACGGCGCGAATTTTTTGCTTGATTTCAGATCAGCGTGCCGCTCGGTGCAACACCGATGGCATACTCGACTGCGATGGCGACCAGCACGACGAGCAGAGAGATGATAAAGCCGTGCAGCATGGGCTTCAGGCCCGCCCTGCGCATGTCGGAGAAGCTCGTGTTCAGGCCGATGGCAGCCAATGCCGTGACCATGAGAAACTTGCTGATATCCTTGAGCACGGAGGCGACGGAGGCCGGGATGTACCCGAGGCTGTTCACGCCGCACAGGGCGAGAAAGCCGAGGATGAACCACGGGAAGACGGACTTCATATTGACCCTGACGGCCGACGGGTCGCCCGCCGCTTCCTTCTTTTTCACATGCATGCCGATGAGGGCAAAGATCAGCACCGTCGGGATGATCGCCAGCGTGCGCGTCAGCTTCACCATCGTGGCGAAATCGCCCGCCTGCTCACTGAAGGCGTAGCCCGCCGCCACAACGCTCGACGTGTCATTCACGGCCGTTCCGGCCCACAGACCGTAGGCGGCGTCGGACAGGCCGAGCCAGCGGCCGAGGATCGGGAACAGCACGATCATCGCCATGTCGAACAGGAACGTCGCGGACATACCGTAGGCAACGTCGACATCCGTCGCGTCAATGACGGGCGCGATGGCCGCAATGGCAGAGCCGCCGCAGATGCCCGTTCCGGCAGAGATGAGGTTACTCATCTTCCAGTTCAGGCCGAGCGCCTTGCCGATGAAATAGCCGACGCCGAAGCAGGTGGCTAGCGTGAAAAGCATGACCGTCAGCGAAAAGCGGCCGAACTTCAGCACCGTCATGATGTTCAGGCTCGCGCCGAGCAGGATGATGGCGAGCTTCAGTACCTTTTTGGACGTGAAGCGGATACCGGGCGACGTGACCGCGTTTGGCTTGAAGAAGCGGTTGATGACCATGCCGATGAACAGCGCAATGACGGACGCGCCGATCAAATGCAGGCCAGCCAGCCCCTCGAGATACTCCAGTCCCTTGGCCGCGGCCGCAATGACGAGCGCCATTGCCAGACCGGGCACCATTTTCCAGATCGTTTTCATAAGAACCCTCCGTTTTTTCTGTAGCGATTGCATTATAGCACGCCCGTGTGATAAAATAAAATTATTCTTTAGAATAAAACGATTCCATGTTGTTATCAAGGAGGGCATTCATGGACCGGAGGCTCGAGACATTTCTGGCTGTCTGCCAGACGATGAATTACCGCCGCGCGGCTGAGGCGCTGCACCTGACGCAGCCCGCCGTGACGAAGCAGATCCAGTCGCTGGAGGCGTCCTACGGCGTCCGCCTGTTTTCCTATGACGGGCGGAAACTGAGGAAGACCGCCCCCGGCAGCGCGCTGGAGGTCTTCGCCATCTCGCAGCGCTATCAGGAGCAGGAGCTGGAGCGTGCGCTGCACGCCGCTCCGCGCAAAATTCTCCGCGTCGGCGCGACGAAGACCATCGGCGACTATATCCTCCCGCCCGCCATCTGCAGCTTTGTCCGCGCGCCGGAGCACGAGCTGCAGTTCACCGTGGACAACACGACGCGCCTGCTCGGGCAGCTCGAGGCGGGGCAGCTGGATTTTGTGGTCGTGGAGGGCATTTTCGACAAGCGCCGCTATGACAGCTTCCTGCTGCGGGAGGAGCCGTATATCGGCATCTGCGCGGCCGGACACCGCTTTGCCGGACGGCGCGTCTCGCCGGAGGAGCTGCTGACCGAGACGCTCCTGCTGCGGGAGCCCGGCTCCGGCACGCGCAGCATCCTCGAGCGCGAGCTGATGCAGGTGAGCTACAGCACGGCGGCATTTTCCCGGACGATCTGCATCAGCAGCTTTCCCGTCATCCGCGCGCTGACGGCGGCGAACTGCGGCATCAGCTTTCTCTATGAGGCCGTGGTGCGCGGCAGCCCGGAGATCGGCAGCTTCACCTGTCCCCCGCTCACCGGACGGCACGAGCTGAATGTCGTTTCCCTGCAGCATACCGGCGCAGGCAGCCTCGCCCGCGAATTCGTCGCGCCAGTCATGGAGCAGTTCCCCTGACCGGCCGACAGAAATACCGGCGACGAGCGAACGATCGGTACAGACCGCCGATAAAACGCACAAGCCGATTGCGTCTGCAGCGGCGTTCCCTGAGCGCCATGCACATCTGCAAATTCCCACGCACTCCGTCGACCGCACAGGTTCCCGGATTTGTCATTGCGAGGAGGCCGCAGGCCGACGTGGCAATCTCGGGGAGGCACCTACGATTTCACCGATAGCTTTCCAATGATCCGGCCAGCTACTGTGAGATTGCCGCGTCGCTTCGCTCCTCGCAATGACACGTCAGGTAGTGCCTTGGTGCACCAGCGGTCTTCTGCCGTCGAATGCCCCCCCCTGCTAGGCGCTCAGGGAACGCCGCTGCAGACGCAATCAGTGCGTTCCATTGTAACAATGGCCTGCGGGCAGCGGCAGCCTCTTCCAACAACACAAAACACCGCCCGGTGGGAGCTTTGCTCCCGCCGGGCGGTCGTGCGAAAGGGGGTCGTCTGTTTGACTCAGCCAATGGCCTCGGTGCGGTAGATGAACTTCACGCTGCCGTCCATTGCGGCGTCCAGGCCGGAATAGGTCTGGTAGTCGCCGGAGATACCGGCCAGCGCGCGGGCGCGCTCCAGCAGCGGCTCCACATCGCCGTCCATGGCGTCGACGAGCTTCTGGAAGCCCTCCTCATTGAGCTGCTTCAGACCGTCGGACAGCTGCATCGCGCCGTCGCGCAAGGCCGTCACGCCGTCGATCAGGGCGGAAGCACCGCTGCTCAGCGTGGACGTGCCGTCTGCCAGCCGGCTTGCACCGGCATAGAGGCTGGAAGCGCCGTTCTGCAGACTGGCTGCGCCGTTCTGCAGCTTCGCAGCGCCTGCGGCCGCACTGTCCACGCCGCCGGTGTAGGCCTGCAGGCCGACATAGAACTGATAATAGCCGTCAAGCTGGGATTTCAGGGCGCTGATGCTGGCTGCACCGGAGCTTGCCTGCTCCAGAGCAGCCGTGATCTGATCCTGCACCTCGGGAGAATTCATGTTCTGGTCGATGAGCGTCTGGATCTGCGCCGCAGTCTGCTGGTCGATGAGGGCCGCGATATCGGCGCTTGCCATCTGCGCGGCGACCTGCTGGGAGATGAGCGCCTGCACATCGTCGGAGGCCATCTGGGCGTTGATCGCAGCCTCGATCTGTGCCTGCTGCTCCTCCGAGATCGTGCCGTCGGCAATACCGGCCGCATATGTCTCCGGGGTCAGGCCCATGGCCGCAAGGACCTTCGCCGTGACCTGCTCACGGACCGCAGCCGTGACCTGCTCGGTCACATTCTGCTGCACGGCGGCAGTAACAGCCGCGCGGATGGTCGCTTCCTGTGCATTGACGGCAGCCGTTACCTTGGCAAGAGCCGTCTGATAAGCCTGCTCATAAACGGCGGTCTGATCGAGAGAAGCCAGCGCGCCGTTGAGCACCTCGGCATAGTTGCCGATCGTCAGCTGCGGGATGCTGAGGCCCGCTGCGTTGATCTGCGTCGTGGCAGCGGCCAGCAGAGACTGGAACACCTGCTGCGCGCCCGCATTCAGGGCTGCGCTCTGGCCGGACAGGGTGGAAAGGCCGCCGTTCAGGGTCTGCATGCCGTTTGCCAGCTCGGCAGCGCCTGCGTTCAGGCTGCCCGCGCCGGTCTTCAGGGCGGCAGCGCCGTTGTTCAGCGTGCCGACGCCGTCCACGAGCGTCTGGGACTTCTCAAGCAGGGTCTCAAGGCCCTCATACAGCTCGGAAGAGCCGTCGAGGAGCTGCTGCATGGCGTCGGTCAGCTTGGCAAAGGATGCCTTCAGGTCGTCGACCGTCTCAAAGTCGCTGTCCTGCAGCGCGCTGAAGACGGAGTTCGTTGCGAGCGTCAGGGTCGTGTCGAGTGCGAAGTCCGTCACGTCGGCGCTGACCTCGACATAGTCCGGCAGCTCCAGCGTATCGCGCTCGATGTTCAGGTCGTCCTGCAGTCCCGGGAAGGCGATGCCGACGACAACGGTGTGCGAGCCGTCATTCACGACGCGGCCGTTCGTGACCTCGATGTTCGTGAAGCGCTCGTTGTCCAGCAGCATGCCGGTCAGCGCGGCAAACGGGACATAGAGCGTCTCCTCCTTGCCGTCTACGGTCGCGGTCGTCGTGCAGTGGTTCTCATAGTCGAAGCGGATGGTCACCTTGCCGCTCTTGCCCGCCAGCTCGGCCGGGGCAATGTCCTTGCCGTCGAGCTGGTAGCTGATGTTCATGGTCACGGGCAGCTCCGTTTCGCTCTTGCCCTGATAGTAGATGTCATTGCCCTGCGCATCCCACGTCAGGCTCGTGCCGTTCGCAGTCCACGTCTCGTCGCCCTTGACGTTCTCGATGTCCGTCAGGTCCGAGACGTCCTGCAGGCTCGTTTCCCCGTTCGGGTTTTTGAGCCAGTCGCTGACGATCACGCTCTGCTGCTTGCCGTCGGCTCCGGCGATGACATAAACGGTCTCTTCCTTCGAGGCGCGCTCCTCCGCCGCAGCGGAGGCCGCCTTCGTATCCTGCGGGGCGTGCAGCGCCCCATTCTCCGCATGGACCGACGCGCCGGTGATCGTGCAGATCAGCGCAGCGCACAGGCAGCCGGAGAGAATTTTATATCCGGTCTTTGTCATGATCTTCGTTCCTCCTGTCTTCGATTCTCAGCGGGCAGAAGCATCCTGCTTCTCCGCGTGTTTTCTGGAATGATTGCAATGGCGCATGCCAAGCGTCGTGGCGCACACGAGCCGGTCGCACAGAAGCAGCAGTGCCGGCAGGATGAGGATGACGCAGAGCATACTGACGATGGCGCCGCGCGCCATGAGCATGCACATCGAGCTGATGATGTCGATGTCGGAATAGATGGCCACGCCGAACGTTGCGGCGAACAGGCCCATGCCGCTGACGATGATCGAGGGGATCGACGTCGAAAGCGCGGTGATAACGGCAGGCCGCTTCTCCTTGCCCGCAAGGCGCTCAGCCTTATAGCGGGTCGTCATCAGGATGGCGTAGTCCACAGTCGCGCCAAGCTGGATCGTGCTGATGCAGATCGGGGCGATGAACGGCAGCGACTGGCCGAGGAAATGCGGCAGGCCGAGGTTGATGAAAATGGCCAGCTCGATGACGGCGATGAGCAGGAACGGCAGCGAGATGCTGCGCTCCACGAGCAGGATGATGAGGAAGATCGCAAGGATCGACACCGCGTTGACGACCTTGAAGTCGTGGTCGGTCGTTTCGATCATGTCCTTCATGCACGGGGCCTCGCCGATGAGCATACCGGTCGGATCATATTTCTTCAGAATGGCATTGAGCGAATCGATCTGGGCATTCACTTCGTCGCTCGCGACCTTGTACTCGGAGTTGATGAGCAGCAGCTCCCATTTGTCGCTCTTGAGAATAGAGCGGACGGAATCCGGCTGGATCTCCTCCGGCACGCCGGCGCCGACGACGGATTCGAGACCGAGGACGTATTTCACGCCGTCCACCTGCTCCATATCGGAGATCATGCTGCGCACCTGCTTCGACGGCAGGGACGCATCCACGAGCAGCATGTGCGTCGAGGCGATATCAAATTCCTTGGAAAGCTTGCTGTTTGCGATAACATACTCCATGTCCTCCGGCAGGCACTGGCCCATGTCGTAGTACACCTCGTCGTTCGTCTTGTCATAGGCGAAGTAGAACACCGGAGCCAGCACCACGAACAGCGCCAGGAACACCGGGAACACCTTCGTCACGCCCTTGGCCACGCCGTCCATCTTCGGGAGGATGGAACGGTGGCGCGTCTTCTGCAGGGGCTTGTCGAGCAGCAGAATGAGCGACGGCAGAACGGTCACGCAGGACAGCACGCCGAGCAGGACGCCCTTCGCCATCACGATGCCGAGGTCGCGTCCCAGCGTGAACGACATGAAGCACAGGGCCAGGAAGCCCGCGATCGTCGTGATGGAGCTGCCGACGACGGACGTCAGCGTGGCGCTGATGGCGTGAGCCATGGCCTCGCATTTGTCGGGGTAGATCGCGCGCTGCTCATTGTAGCTGTGCCACAGGAAGATGGAATAGTCCATCGTCACGGCCAGCTGCAGCACGGCGGACAGTGCCTTGGTGATGTAGGAAATCTCGCCCATGAACCAGTTGCTGCCGAGGTTCAGCAGAATGGCGGCGCCGATGCTGGCAAGGAACACGAACGGGATGAGCCAGCTGTCAAGGAAGACCATCATGGCCACGCACGCCAGCACAACGGCAATGGCAACGTAGATCGGCTCCTCCTGCTCGCACAGGTCCTTCAGATCCGTCACAAGAGCGGACATGCCGGACACGAAGCACTGCTTGCCCGCAATGGAGCGGATCTCGCGGATGGCGTCCATGGTTTCGTCCGCGGAGGTCGCGGTGTCGAAGAACACGGCCATCATCGTCGCGTCGCCGGTGTTGAAGGCGTCATAGAGCTTGTCGGGCAGAAGCTGCATCGGGATGGACGTGTCCATCAGGGAGTTGTACCACAGGACCGTCTCCACATGCTCGACGGATTCGAGCTTTTCCTGCAGGGCGGCAACGTCCTTTTCCGGCATATTCTCCACGACGATGAAGGAGAATGCGCCCTTGCCGAAGTCCTCCAGCAGCGCGTTCTGCCCGATGACGGTGTCCATGTCGTCCGGCAGATAGTTGAGCATGTCGTAGTTGATCCGGGTCTCCAGCATGCCGAACACAGCCGGGATCATCAGAAGCACCGTGAGGATCAGGATCGCGACGCGGCCGCGCACGACCGCTTTGGAAAATCGCATGGTTTAACCTCTTTTCTCATAAAATTCCGCATCCAGAACATCAGGCTGCTGGTGCCGGATGATCTTGATCATGCTGCACGCGACGCAGAGGTTCAGGATGCCCTCTGCCAGCATCGCGATGCCGAGCAGGACCAGCAGCGCCCGCGCGCCGTCCATCGGGCGGAACACGAGCAGCAGCCCGGCCAGACAGGCCATGATCGCAAGCGTCAGAATCAGCCACCACGGCCGCAGGCCGAAGCGCTTGGAATCCGATGCCGCCTGGATCTTGAACAGGCCGTCGGCCAGAATGCAGATGCCGAGCACCAGACAGAAGAAGCTCACAAGCTGCACGGGACGCACGAGCACGATCAGCCCGAGCACGATCAGCAGGATCCCATAGGCCAGATCGAACTGAAACGCCAGCCGGTACAGATCGCGGGAAAAATACCCCATCAGCTTCACCGCGCCGAATCCGATCATCATGCAGCCCACCAGAATGCCGAGCAGCTTCATGGAGAAATCGGGCACCGCAATGAGCAGCACACCGAACACGCAGTACAGCGCAGAAAGGACGATGTAGCTCGTCTTCGCCGCGCGCATGAATTTCACGGAACGCATGAAAGCACCTCCTTCGATTTTGGGGCAGCCCCGCCGGGCCTGCCCCCTTGGAACAGTCCAGAGTATACCCCATCGCCCACCCCCGCGCCATAGACAATGCCGCTCCCCTGCCGGATTTTCAGACACGGAGGCGGTTTTGCCTAACGGAAGGGCTAAAAAAACGACACCGGCCCCCGAATTGTCATTGCGAGGCCCCGAAGGGGCCGTGCAATCTCTGGAAGGCACTGCCGTTTCGTACCGGTCGCCGTTAAAATGGCAGAAACCAAAAGTCAGCCTGCAGCGGCGGTCACTGCGCAGCCGTTGGCGGCTTTGCCGCCTTACGGATGCGGCGTGCCCTTTAC
>ERZ1673746.194-NODE-194-length-86347-cov-10.350137_pt1 | contig 86347 bp, 59 predicted proteins | sample MGYA00580205_ERZ1673746 | MGnify/ENA primary metagenome ERZ1673746 (study PRJEB41218, sample SAMN15661771) | gut metagenome | host: Homo sapiens | place: Canada: London | collected 2015-08-20/2019-03-30 | study: EMG produced TPA metagenomics assembly of...
ACGGTACGCACGGTGGTGTGAGAGGACGGGACTAAACGTCCCTCCTACTCGGTTGCTGCAATTTACAAAATCTGGAAGTTATGTTTCGGAACATGCCAAATTCGGGCGTCTTACAACAGAAAATCTTGGAAAAACCTGTTGATTTTCCAAAAAACGCGTGGTAAAATATTTACAACTATAGGCTCCGGAGTATGCCGGGGCGTCTGGGAGGGAGTGCCCATGAAACACTTGCTGCGCGCAATGGGCGCAGCCATGTTAGCGGCTCTGCTGCTGTCGGCCTGTTCGACGCCGCAGGAGCAGACCGAGCCGTCCGCGCCGCAGACCACGCAGGCCACGCAGGCCGCAACCGGCGCGACGGAGGAGTCCGCAACGGAGGCAGAGGAACTGCTTGCGCTGCCGCGTGACCTTGGCAGCGGCCTGACGCTGCAGGCGGTCCTGCCGTTTTCCGGCCCGAATGTGGATGCAGACGGCGCGGAGAGCGACCAGCTTGCCACCATCATCGTGCAGAATGACGGCGGAATGGCCGTCGGCGCGGCGGATATCACCCTGACGTGTGAGGACGGCGCGGAGCTCCGCTTCCGCGTGACGGACCTGCCCGTTGGCGGCTCGTGCTACGCCTTCGAGCTGAATTCCGCGCAGTACACCGGCGAGAACCGCGTCTGCGCGGCCTCGGCGGAGGTCGAGCCGGACGGCTCGCTCTCCGTGGACTACCGCGTCAGCGTGATGGTGCAGGACGGCGGCCTCGTCCTCGTCAACATGACGGAGGACACGCTGCACAACGTCACCGTCCGCTACCGCACGGACACCGGCGGCACCTACTTCGGCGGCCTGAGCTACACGGCCACGGTTGAGGAGCTGGCCCCCGGCGCGTCGCAGACGGTCCTCGCGGCGGAATGCTACATGGGTCTGCCCTCCGTCATCGCGGTTTCGGCAGACGAATCGTAATCACCCTAGAAAAAGGAGGAAATATTGATGAGAAAACTGAGCAAAACGCTCCTCTCGCTGCTGCTGATCGCGGCGATGCTCGCATCGTTCGTCGTTCTGCCCGCAGCCGCAGAGGAACCGGCCGCAGAGCAGCCGACCGAGGCTGTGCAGGCGGCTGAGACGCAGAGCAAAGACGCAGTAGACGGCTTCGACCTGTCTATTGTCATGCTCGATGCCGGCCGCAAGTATTATTCTGTGGACAGCATCAAGCAGATCATTGACAATGCTGCCGCAGCGGGCTTCGGCTATATCATGCTGGGCGTCGGCAACGACGGTATGCGCTTCCTGCTGGACGATATGAGCCTGGCCGTGAACGGTACGACCTATTCCAGCGAAAAGGTCGCTGCGGCGATCAAGGTAGGCAATAAGGCCTATGATGCATCGCAGACGAGCTATTCCTATGCTCCGACGACGGACGAGCTGACCCAGTCCGAGATGGACGCCGTCCTTGCCTATGCCAAGGAAAAGGGCATGGGCGTCATCCCGATGCTCAATACGCCGGGCCATATGGATGCGATCCTTGATGCAGCCGAGGCGCTCACGGGCAAGACCTGCTCCTACAACGGCTCCGCTCGTACTATCGATGTCACGAATTCGACGGCTGTTGCCTTCACGCAGGCATTCGTGCAGAAGTATGTTGATTACTTCGCTTCCAAGGGCTGCAAGTATTTCAACATGGGCGCAGACGAGTATGCAAACGACATGTTCACGGGCGGCTCTATGGGCTTCGGCAATCTCCAGAGTACCGGCAAGTACAGCTATTATGTGGAGTATGTCAATGCGGTTGCCGCGCTGATCAAGAACGCCGGTATGACCCCGATGGCGTTCAATGATGGCATCTATTTTGCAAACAATACTTCCAGCGGCACGTTTGATACCGATATCGTGATCTGCTATTGGTCGAATGGCTGGAGCAGCTATACTCCGATGCCTGCATCTGATCTTGCATCCAAGGGCTTCAAGATGGTCAACACGCACGGCGACTATTACTGGGTGCTCGGCAAAAGCGACTGGCAGTGCAATGCTAAAAAGGCCAGCGGTTTTAATTACAAGACGTTCCAGGGCGGCACGATCGACAATCCGTCCGGCGCGATGTTCTGCATCTGGGCGGACTACCCCGGCGCAGAGACGGAAGCTTCCGTGATCAGCAAGACGGCGGATACCATCGCTGCCTTCGGCGCGACGCTGCCGAAAATCGATGATAACAAGACGGTTTCTGACGAAGCGACCGGTGTTTCGGTCACGGCTCCCGGCCTGACGGGCATCACTGTGGCTGCGGTCGATAAGGGCACGGAACTGGATGGCAAGAAGGTCGCCGGTGCTTGGAACATCGAACTGACAACGGAAAACGGCAGCTATACCGATTCGGCCACGGTCTCGATTCCGGTGGGCAAAGAATGGCTCAGCTATAAGCTCACGGGCGGCGTTCTGGAAAGCGATGGCACGACGGTTACGTCCGACCCGAACAGCAAGGTCGAGAATGGTGTCCTGACCTTCACGGCCAAGCATTTCTCCACGGTCGTGGTGCTGGCAGAAGAAAAGCAGAAGGAGATCACGGTTACGGTTGGTAGGACGGAGCCGATTACCGTTGACGGTGAAGTCAGCAGCGCGTATACGGATGAATTCGTAACTGTTAAGACGGAGACGAAGGATAAAGACCAGACCTATATCCCTGCAGAACTTGCGATTGATACGCTGTATGTTTCAACAAAGAAGAATGATACCGCCCCAACGTTGCTCCTGACTTTTGAAGATGCTGGGAACGGGCAGTATTATATCAAGAATGGCAATGACCAGTATATTTCGCCGCTTGCATCTTATGGCATTGGCTGGAAGTATTCCGTTAGTACTGGTAATAAGGCTGCAGTGAATATTACTACTCATACAGACGGAAGTGTTGTTATATCACGAAGCTTTAAACATAGTGGTTATTTTGGGACATATGAGACTACTGCATATCTTACGATTTCAGGCTCGAGCTTTGCGGCAAAAAGCACGGCGACTAATCTGTACCTGTACCGTGTCGAGCCCGTCAAGCAAACCACCATCTCCTTCACCGGCAAGAAAGCTGGTACGACGCGGGTTCTGATTGGTGACACGCTGTATACGGTCAGAGTGGTTGACAAGGCTCCGGACGACGCGATGACAGCCTCTTCCCTGACGATTGAGTATTGGATTACGAACTCCCCGGTTTATGACGGCACTTCTCCGTCAACAAACCACACGAAGAGTATCACTACTACAACTACTGGTGCGAATACTGATGAGGGCATCGCTATCGAGGGAATCGCGCCGTCGCCTGCCTACACTTTCTTTGACAAGACGGTAACGGTCTATTACTGGCAGGCTATGCGGTTGGATGAAGACAATAAGCAGACGGATGCTTCTGGCGATGACGAGACTGCTGATGGCATGACCTTTACGCATGTTCGTTATCACGCCGGTGCGTGGCAGTATAAGACATTGGACGGCACTTGGCATTATTTCCTCAGCACGGATCAGGCGGTTGCCTATTATCTGCAGAAGACAAAAGTCACTACGGAAGTTGACACCTATGTCAAAGACTGGGGCTATGGTACAGCTGGCACTACGCCGAATACTTCCGACGGAATGGGCCAAGTCGCGCTGACGGTTGCGGTTGTCTATCCGGACGGCACGGTTTCCCCAGCCGAGAAAGACATGTATTTCAAATCCACAACGATCTTCAACTACTGGGCTGACCGCGACATTGGCATCATCGCGCCGAGAAATAACTCGGACTACACGATCTCCAAGATCACGGTAACGGATGGTAACCGCAAGAGCAACTCCACTGCAAATGTGTGGTATGCTTCTGACACCATCACATGGGAAAAGGTTACGACCGATGCTGGGACGGAGTGGTACGATGAGACGACCGTGTGGGACGAAGTCACAAACGCAGGCACGACGCCCATGGTCAACGGTAAGAACAGCAACATCACTTGGAGTGCGAAAAACACTGCTAAGCTTGTCCTGATTTATCTGGAACCGATTGAAAAGGAAACCAACCTTAAGGTCGTCTATTATGATGATACCTATAGTCAGGTCATTACCAATTACGACATTGCGATGAAGTATGTGACTGGTGGCCCGATGCCGTCTTTCCTGACAGCACTGCAGAACAATGGTAAGAACGTCCAAACGGGTGTTTTCGAGCTGGACGATGATGCTTATGTTACGAACAGCTCGGGTGTTAATCAGACCTTCAACAAAGACGTTTCCACAGTTGCAGGTGTGGCATCGCAATACAAGAGTGGTTTCTACAAATATGTTCAGGCTGATATTTCTGAAGATGGAAAGACAATGACTCTCCACTTCGCGGTAGACGAGACTAAACTGAAATCGATGTATGTTATTGATTTCGGCCTCCCGGTAAGAATTCCTATCAGCAGCTTCGGTATGGAGAACCCGCAGGAAGTGACCGGGGTTACAGTACTTGATAGCGAACTGAGCTATGGTACGGCGAGCGCAGTGCATGAAAATGACGGCTGGTATATCGTCTATGTGCCCAACAAGACGCTGAAAGCTGTTGAGACTCTCCGTGCAGAGTTTACTTACAGCGGCCATAATGCGGCAAGACTGACAATCGGTCTGATTCCCGCCTCCACAGTCTACTATGAAGAGGGGTTCGCTACCTACGATGGCACTTGGAATGGTACGACCAACAAGGGAACCGGCACGCAGGCCCTGACGAAGCTGGGGAATGGCAAGAATACTGAAAATGGCTACGGCTATGATGATGCTTACAAAAACGACAGCACGAACAGCAATGCCACGACTGCGGTGACCACCGCGGTCGGCAGCAGCGCGACCTTCCAGTTCAAGGGCACGGGTCTGGAGCTGTATCTCCGCACGGAGAACACGAACAGTACAAGTGATCCGACCAGCGACGCTGCGAACAGTGTTGATGGACACTCTTACATGCTTGTTCAGGTCTACGAGGGCAACGATCCGACCAATACGTCTTCTCTGAAGCGCATGAGTTTCGTTGACGTGAACAACCTGTTTGCGCAGCCTAATAGAGCGGGCTATGGCTACAACACCCCGTGCTGGACGGTTGACGGCATGACCGACGGCGAGTACACGGTCGTTGTCCGCTTCGTCAAGGGTGAAACGCTGGCAATCGACGGCTTCCGCGTGACCAACAAGGCCTATGAGTCCTCTTATGCGCAGGACAACGAGGCTCAGATGGATACCGCAGAGATTCGCAACATGGTCATCGCTAATGCACAGATTAATTTGAGTTTTGATGCCTATAGTAACGCAAATGAGATGTATCGGGTCGCTACGAACAAGGTCCTCGACGCAGTGTTCAATGAGACTGATACGATCACCGGCGCTGTCATTCTAACCGATGATTCCAATGGCACAGACACCGTTACGGTTGACAAGGAGCTTTTGAACATCGGCCCGAAGAATGAGATTTATCTCAAGAATGGCCAGGCTGTTGTGATGCAGATTCCGACCACCTACACGACCGTTCAGGTTGGCATGCGCAGCCTGACCGGCGATGCGGTGACGTACAAGATCAACACGGAAGAGAAGACAATGAACTCCACGGTTGATATGTATTACAAGGTCGAACCTGTGGAAGGAAAGCTCGTCATTCAGAACGTCTCCGAGGACGGCATTCTCGCCCTGACCAAGCTGAAGGTTACCGGAGCGGGCACGACGACCAACGACGTCAGCGTCGAGACCACTCCCGAAGCGATCCGCTACGCGATGGCGCTGATGCGCGGCATCGACGTCCCGCAGTTCACGGACGTCGCCGAGGATGCGTGGTATCACGACTACGTCTACGACCTCGTCTACCGCGGTGTCGTCAACGGCATGACCGCCACGACCTACGAGCCGGAGGGTAAGCTCACCCGTGCCCAGTTCGTCAAGCTGCTGGCCTGCTCCCTCGAGGAGGCAGAGACCCTCAAGACCTACGAGGGCCAGCATCCCTTCACGGACAGCGAGGGCCACTGGGCCGAGACCTACATCGCGTGGGCCAAGGACAAGGGCATCGTCGAGGGCGTCTCCGCCACGGAGTTCGACCCCGAGGCGCCGATCACCCGCGAGCAGATGGCCACGATCTTCGGCCGCTACGCCCTGAAGCAGGGCATCGAGCTGCCGAAGTCCGACAACGCGGCCGGGTCCTTCCCGGACGCCGACAAGATTTCCGAGTATGCCCGTGAGTTCGTCGAGCTCATGCGCATCGCGGGCATCCTGAACGGCTACGAGGACGGCACGTTCCGTCCGCAGGGCAACGCCACCCGCGCGGAGGCAGCCAAGCTGTTCTCCCTGTTCCTGTCCATCACGGACAAGCTCGCAAAATAAACGCAATGCCGCCGCCCTCCCGGGCGGCGGCATTTTTCAATGGGGCAAAGCCCCCACCACACTGTAGCGGCGCTCAATGAGCGCCTATGGCAAATGCAAGCTTGGAGGAACTGTCGAAAAACCGGCAGCCCGCTCGTTTCGATTTAAAATAGGGCGTCAGCCCAACCATATTGTAGCGGCGCTCAGTGAGCGCCTATGGCAGCCGCAAGTTTGGGAGAACCATCGAAAAACGACAGCGGTACTTGGCGCTCGCAATGGCATGCCGCGACAAAGGCGTGTGCGGTCGACGATACTGCCCGGAAATCTGCAAGTGCGCAAGGCGCTCACTGAGCGCCGCTACATTAGTGTGTGCGGCCGAAGAAGTGCACGGAAACCAGCAACTGCCAAAGGCGAAGCCTTGGGAGAGCCATCGAAAAAACCGGACGGGCTCATGGCTCGTCCGGTTCATAAAAGCGATCATTCAACCATTTTGCGGGGTTGTCTGCAATATATTGCCAAATCATATCATAATCCTTCTGCCCGCGGATAACGTGGTCATAATAGCTCCGCTGCCATATCGAAAATCCGGCCCGCTTCGACACATGTGCCTTCATCTGGCGGACGATCTGCGGAATTCCCGCCTGTCCCGGCGTTTCGTCAAGCCGCAGCAGCAAATGAATATGATTCGGCATGACGACGGATTGATCAACCGATGCGTGAGAGTAGAATTTTGGGATGTCCCGGATGGCCTCTGCGGCATACCGGCCATAGCGCGTGAGCGGCAGCCTGTGCAGAGGGCGCTCGCAACCCGCAAGGGGAACGCCGCATCCGTAAGGCGGCAAAGCCGCCAACGGCTGCGCAGTGAGCGCCGCTACAGACTCCCAGAAGTAATTGCGTTTTCCATTGGTGCAGACCGTAATGAAGTAAGCGCCGGGCGTGCTGTAATCAAATTCCGGCAGGCGATGAAAGCGATATTGCGACTCACTCATACTTTATCACAGCATCGGTCGATCATTTCCTCCATCATGCCCTGCCGCAGGTGGCACAGCAGCCGGAACTGCTCCACGATGTCCGCCTGCATTCCCTGACTCATCCAGAGCACGATCTGCCCATAGCACTCGCACTGGTAGAAGCGCACGAGCACCTCGCGGTCCGCTGCGGGAAGCGCCTTCCCGGCAAACGCCGTGTCAAAATAGCTGCCCACCACGCTGCGGCAGATGTCCATCAGGCTGTGCTCATAGGCCTCGTGGCTGGCGGAATTGTAAAGATGCAGCACGGCCGTTCGGTTCTGCAGGGCAAATTCCACGGCGATCTCCAGGCACTGCTCCAGCGAGTCGACCGTCGGGTACTCCTGCACGATGCGCGCGGCCTCGTCCTTGACGATCTCCTCGGCCAGCGCGGGAATATCCGTGTAGTGATAATAGAACGAATTGCGGTTGATGCCGCAGTCCTCCACGATGTCCTTCACCGTGATCTTGTTGAGCGGACGCTCGTTGAGCAGCTTCAAGAACGAAGCGCGGATCGCACGTTTGGTCAGCGATGTCACGGGACGCACCTTCCTTTCCTGCCCTATTATGCCACATGCCGGAAAATTTTTCAACATAAAAATTCGGAGCCGCACGCGGCTCCGAATCGGGAAGCAATTATTTTGCGGCGTTGCGCAGGATGCATTTCAGCGTGCGCACGGCGGCCTCCATGTCCTCGACCGGGACGTACTCGAACCGGCCGTGGTAATTCTCGCCGCCCGTGAACAGGTTCGGGCAGGGAAGCCCCTCGTAGGACAGGCGCGCGCCGTCCGTGCCGCCGCGGATGGGCACGACGCGCGGCGTCACGCCCGCGTCGCGCATGGCCTGCTGCGCCGCCTCGACGATGGCCATGTGCGGCTCGATCTTCTCACGCATGTTGTAGTAGCTGTCGCGCAGGGCGACCTCGACCGTCCCCGCGCCGTATTTCGCGTTCAGGAAGGCCGCCGCCGACTCGAACAGCGCCTTGCGCGCCTCGAACGACGCGCGGTCGTGGTCGCGGATGATGTATTCGAGCGTCGCCAGCTCCACCTCGCCCTGCATGGCGCACAGGTGGCTGAAGCCCTCGTAGCCCTCCGTGGCCTCCGGGCGGTCGTGCACCGGCAGCATACCGTGGAACTCCATGGCGATGAGCTGCGCGTTGATCATGCAGCGCTTGGCCGAGCCGGGGTGAACGTTGCGTCCGTGGACGGTCACAACGGCGGAGGCGGCGTTGAAATTCTCATATTCCAGCTCGCCGAGCGTGCCGCCGTCGACGGTGTAGGCGTAGTCCGCGCCGAAATGCGCCAGATCGAAGCGGTCCGCGCCGCGGCCGATCTCCTCATCCGGCGTGAAGCCGATGCGCAGGGACGCGTGCGCGCCGCCCTCGGCCAGCAGCTCCTCCACGGCGGTCAGAATTTCCGCGATGCCCGCCTTGTCGTCCGCGCCGAGCAGCGTCGTGCCGTCCGTGACGATCAGGTGCTTGCCGACGCTGCGGTTCAGGATCGGGAAATCCGCAGGGCTGAGCGCCGTATTTTCGTTCAGCGCGATGTCGCCGCCCGTGTATTCCACGATGCGCGGCTTGATGTCCCTGCCGGAGCAGTCCGGCGAGGTGTCCATATGGGCAATGAGGCCGATGGCGGGCGCACCGGGCGTGCCGGGCACGGAGCCGTAGACATAGCCGTCCGCGTCGATGCGGGCGTCCGCAATACCGAGCGCGCGCATCTCCTCCACGAGCGCTTCGCCGAGCAGCTTCTGCTTCGCGGTCGAGGGGCAGGTTTCCGAGCTTTCGTCCGACTGTGTGTCGAAGGAAACATAGTGCAGAAGGCGTTCCGTTACCGTCATATCCGTTCTCCTTTCCAATTGTCGAAAACTGCCCCGGCGTTTGGCCGGGGCAGAAATTTTTTCTTACTTGCCGCAGAGCGCTGCAGTGTCCTGCGCGATCATGAGCTCTTCGTTCGTGGGGATGACCCAGACCTTCACGCGGGAATCGTCCGCGGAGATGAGGGCTTCCTCGCCGCGCACCTTGTTGCGCTCCGGGTCGAGCTTGACGCCGAGGAATTCCAGACCCTCGCAGATGGCGGCGCGGTTCGTGCAGCCGTTCTCGCCGACGCCGGCCGTGAAGACCAGGCAGTCCAGACCGCCGAGCGCGGCGGCGTAGGCGCCGATATACTTGCGGACCTCGTAGCAGAACTTGTCCAGCGCGAGCTGGCAGGCCTCGTCGCCCTTGTTGGCGCCGGCCTCGAGATCACGGAAGTCGGAGGACACGCCGTTCGACAGAGCCAGCACGCCGGACTTCTTGTTCAGCATCGTCAGGCACTCGTCGGCCGTCATGTTGTACTTGTTCATGATGAACTGCGCGACGCAAGTGTCGATATCGCCTGCGCGGGTGCCCATGGGAACGCCGGCCAGCGGGGACAGGCCCATGGATGTATCCTGGCACTTGCCGTCCGCAACGGCGGAGAGGGAAGAGCCGTTGCCGAGGTGGCAGACGATGATCTTCAGCTCGCTTGCGGGCTTGCCCATCAGCTCGATGGCACGCTTGGAGACATAGCGGTGGGACGTGCCGTGGAAGCCGTAGCGGCGGAGATGATCTTCCTCATAATACTTCGTGGGAATGGCGTAGCGATAGGCCTTCGGGGGCATGGTCATATGGAACGCAGTGTCGAACACGGCGACCTGGGGCTTGCCCGGCATGACCTTCTCGCAGGCCTCGATGCCCATGAGGTTGGCGGGGTTGTGGAGCGGGCCGAGGGGGATGCAGTCGCGGATGGCCTGCTTGCAGGCTTCGTCGATGATGCAGGATTCGACGAACTTGTCGCCGCCGTGCAGCACGCGATGGCCGATGGCATCGATCTCGTCCGTGGACTTCAGAACACCGTACTCCGGATCGACAAGGATGGACAGGACGGCCTCAATGGCTTCGGAATGCGTGGGCATGGGGATGTCGCGCTCGACCTTCAGACCGGTGGCGGGGACCTTGTGTGTCAGCTTGCCATCGATGTAGATGCGCTCGCACAGGCCCTTGGCGAAGACCTCACCGGAGGTCGGGTCCATCAGCTGGTACTTCAGCGAAGAGCTGCCTGCATTGATCACGAGAATTTTCATGGTTGTGTCAACTCCTGTAAAAACATTGTTTTCTTTTCTTCAATTTCGTGATAGTATTAACACATACGGCTTTATTCTATAATAAATTGGCGCATGATACAAGTGCTTTTTTGGGAAATGAGGAATTTTTTGTGAGGATCGCCGGAATCATCTGCGAATACAACCCCTTCCACAACGGCCATGCCCATCAGCTCGCCGTGCTGCGGGAGGCGGGCTATGCGCCGGTGTGCGTGATGAGCGGGGACTATGTCCAGCGGGGAGAGCCCGCTGTCATTCCGGCTGCGGCACGGGCCGAGGCCGCCGTTCGCTGCGGGGCGGCGCTGGTGCTCGAGCTGCCGCCGAGCTATGCGCTCCGCTCGGCAGAGGGCTTTGCGGACGGCGGCGTGGAGCTGCTCGACCGCCTCGGCTGCGCGGAGGCGCTGTGCTTCGGCAGCGAGAGCGGCGATGCGGAGGCCCTGCTGGCTACGGCGCGAACGCTGCTGTCTCCGGAGCTTGTGCCGCTGCTGAAGCAGGAGCTTGCGGGCGGCGCCTCGTTCCCGGCGGCGCGGCAGCGGGCGCTGGAACGGCTTGGCGCGCCCGGTGCGGCGCTGCTGGAGCGGCCCAATTCCATTCTTGCGGTGGAATACTGCAAGGCCCTGCTGCGGCGCGGGTCTGCCATGCGGCCGCTCGTGCTGCACCGCGCGGGGGATTATCACGGCGGGAGCGCTGCGGATGCGCCTTCGGCCAGCTTCCTGCGCGCGCAGGCGGACTGGGCGGGCTATATGCCGGAGGCGGCGCGGGCCGTGCAGGCCGCTGCACCGCGATATAGGCTGGCGGCGGGGGAGCGGGCCGTGCTTGCACGTCTGCGGGCCATGGGGGAGGACGAGTTCGCCGCGCTGCCGTACGGCTCCGAGGGACTGTGGCAAAAGGTGATGCATGCCTGCCGCACGGAGGCGTCGCTGGAGGGCATCCTCGCGGCCGCAAAATCGAAGCGCTATCCGCGCACCCGGCTGATGCGGATGCTCCTGTGCGGCTTTCTGGGCCTGACGGAGCAGCAGCTGACCGAGCCTGCACCCTATGTGCGTGTACTGGCGCTCGATGCGGACGGCCGGGCCATCCTGCGGGCGGCGCAGGGCGGGCTCTTGCTCCTGCATGCGGGAGAGCGCGCACAGGACTGCGCGTTTGCGGAAACGGAGCGGCGCTGCCGCGCGCTTTACGGCCTGTTCCGGGAGGACGGGCCCGCGGAGCCTTCTCCGAAAATGCGCGTCTATGTGCAAAGGGATTGACATCGGGCAGCATTTCCCATACAATAATTTCCAGATGCGCACGGCGCACGGAAAAGGAGAGAGAAAAATGGCAATTATGCTTCGGCTCAAATGCCCGTCCTGCGGCGAAGTCATGAACGCGGCAGGCTTCTGCAATTGCACCAAATGCGGCACACCGATCCGCTACAACGGCTGGGGAATGCTGCAGATCTACCGCATGGGCTCCCCGGTCAGCATCGCGGCAGGCTACGGCATTTATCTGGACGGCCAGCCCTACGGCCATCTGGCCAACAAGGAGAGCATCCGCATTCCGCTCCCGATGGGGACGCACACGCTGCACATGACCTGCGGCATGACGCGCCGCTGTGAGGACCTGACGTTCACACTGACGCCGGAGGCCCCTGCCGCCTATGTCAAGGCGTCCATCCGCATGGGCTTCTGGTCGAACACGATCCACCTGACTCCGGCCGATCCGTCCGAAATGCCGCAGGCGTAAACCGGTTTTTCCAAGAAAAAAAGCAAAAATAATGCTTGCAATTCTGCGGAAACTGTGGTAAGATAGTCGGGCATTGAAAATAAGAGGGGCATCATGCCCTTTTACGAAACGAGAAAGAGGTGAAAGCAATGAAGGAAGGAATCCATCCGAAGTACGAACAGACGACGATTCGATGCGCGTGCGGTGAGATCATTGAGACCGGTTCCACGAAGAAGGACATCAAGGTCGAAATTTGCTCCAAGTGCCACCCTTTCTATACCGGCAAGCAGAAGCTGGTTGATACCGGCGGACGCGTTGACCGCTTTAACAAGAAGTTTGGCCTGAAGTAAAGAATGAACGAAAAGTCTGCATCGTATCGGTGCGGACTTTTTTCATACTTTTTTCGGGAAAATACGCAGCTCCTGCCGTCGGCCGCACCGGTCAGCGGCTCTGGGGAGCACAGTCAGAATTTTGGAGGTAGTCATGCAGCAGAATGATCGAGTCAAAGCAGAGAAGGCCATCCTGGTCGGCCTGAGCGCGGACTGCTTCCGGCCGGAGGAGAATGCCACGGATGAGTCGCTGGACGAGCTGGAGGCTCTCCTCGAGACGGCGGGCGGCATCTGTGAGGCAAAGGTGCTGCAGAACCGCCACACGCCGGACCCGCACAGCTTCATCGGCGAGGGAAAGGCACAGGAGGTGCGCACGCTGCTCGAGAGCACGGGCGCGACGCTCGTTGTGTTTGACAACGACCTCTCGCCGTCCCAGATCCGCGCGCTGGAGGAGCTGACGGATGCGACCGTCCTGGACCGCAGCGCCCTGATCCTGGATATCTTTGCCCAGCGCGCCAAAACGGCCGAGGGCCGCCTGCAGGTCGAGCTGGCGCAGTATCAGTACCTGCTGCCGAAGCTCTCCGGCATGGGCACTTCGATGTCCCGCCTGGGCGGCGGCATCGGCACGCGCGGCCCCGGTGAGACGAAGCTCGAAACGGACCGCCGCCACATCCGCGAGCGCATCACCCGCCTGCAGGCGGAGCTGGACGAGGTGCGCCGCGTGCGCGCCACGCAGCGTGAGCGCCGCGTGAAGAACTCCATTCCCGTCGTGGCGCTGGTCGGTTACACAAATGCAGGCAAGTCCACCCTGCTCAACGCTCTCACGGGCGCGGGCATCCCGGCCAACGACCGGCTGTTTGACACGCTGGACACGACGACCCGCCGCCTGAAGGTGTCGGATCATCTGGAGATCCTGCTGTCCGATACCGTCGGCTTCATCGCCAAGCTGCCGCATCATCTCATCGAGGCCTTTCAGGCCACGCTGGAGGAGCTGCAGTATGCGGACCTGCTGCTGCATGTCATCGATGCGTCCGACCCGCACCGCGAGGCGCACATCGAGGTCGTCGACCGGCTGATCGACAAGCTGGCGAAGCCCGGTGTGCCCGTGCTGCGCTGCTATAACAAGGCCGACCTCGTCGGCGATGTCTCGAATCTCCCCATCGGCGAGAAGAACATCCCCATGTGTGCGCGCAGCGGCATCGGCATGGACGAGCTGCTCACGCGCATCGAAGAGACGCTGACGGGCCGGCTCCATCGGGCCGTGTTCCTGCTGCCGTATTCCGACGCGGGGGCGCTGGCCCAGCTGCACGAGCAGGCACAGGTGCTCCGCGTGGATTACCTGCCGGAGGGCGTTGAGGTCGAGGCCGTCTGCCGCGAGGAGCTGTTCGGCCGCCTGAAGCGCTTTGTAAAGGAGCCGGAGGCATGAAGGAGTATCTCGTCCCCACCGGCGACGGCGAGGCACAGTTCATCGAGCGCCGCTCCCGCTTCATCGGGCACATCTTCCTGACGGAGACGGAGGAGGAGGCGCTCGCGCGGCTGAAGCAGATGCGCGAGCAGTACTGGGATGCGACCCACAATGTCTACGCCTACATCATCCGCGACGGCGCAACGCGCTTTTCCGATGACGGCGAGCCGGGCGGCACGGCAGGTATGCCGGTGCTGCAGGTGCTGCAGCGGGAGGAGCTTTACAATGTAACGTGCGTCGTGACGCGCTATTTCGGCGGCATCCTGCTCGGCGCGGGCGGCCTTGTGCGCGCCTATGCTCACGGAGCCAAGATCGCCGTGGACGCCGCAGGGCGCTCCATCAAGCGCATCTGGACGAATGTCTATCTGCCGTGCCCCTACAGCTGGTATGAGCGCATCCGGCTCGAGGTCGCCGCATTCGGCGGCATGATCCGCGAGACGCAGTTCGGCGCGGATGTCGAGCTGGATCTGCTGCTGCCGGAGGAGCAGACGCAGGGCTTCCTCGAGCGGGTGACCGACCTTTCGGCCGGGACGATCGAGGGGCTGATCGGAAAACAGGAATACCGCGCGTTCCCGCTTCCCTGAGCGGACGCGCCGAGCGACAGACGGGAGGAAATGCCGATGACGATCCGGGAAGAACTGGAATGGACCGAGCACCTTTGCCTCAGTGAGCGTGCGCAGTTTTCCGATGCCACGCGCGGCCGTCCGCGGCCGGAGGAGGCGCAGGAAAACGACGTGCGGACCTGCTATCAGCGGGATTCCGATCGCATCCTGCACAGCAAGTCCTTCCGCCGCCTTATGCACAAGACGCAGGTCTTCCTGCAGCCGGAGGGCGATCACTACCGCACGCGTATGACGCACACGCTGGAGGTCGCGCGCATCGCGCGCACCATCACGCGCGCCCTGCGTCTGAACGAGGACCTGTCCGAGGCCATTGCCTTCGGCCACGATCTCGGTCACACGCCGTTCGGCCACGCGGGCGAGGTTGCGCTGACGGAGGTCATGGGCGAGCCGTTCCGCCATAACGAGCAGTCTCTGCGCGTTGTGGACGTGCTGGAGAAGGACGGGCAGGGCCTGAACCTGACCTATGAGGTTCGCATGGGTATCCTCGGCCATTCGAGCCACAGCCGCATGCCGGAGACGCTCGAGGGGCAGATCGTCCGCAAATCCGACCAGATCGCCTATATCAACCACGACATCGACGACGCCATGCGCGCCGGGATCCTGACGAATGACGACATTCCGCGCGAGATCTCCGATGTGCTCGGCGAGACCCACCGCGAGCGCATCAATACGCTCGTGACGGATATGATCTTCCACTCACGCGGCACGGGAGAGCTGGGCATGACGCCCGAGATCGAGCAGACCATGCAGGCCCTGCGCCAGTTCATGTTTGAGCGCGTCTACAAGAATCCGGTCGCCAAAGGCGAGGAATCCAAGGCCCGCCGCATCCTGCAGGAGCTTTATACCTATTACATCGCCCATCCCGAGGCGCTGCCGCAGGATTTCCAGCCGCAGCTCACGTTCGAGGGGCTTCCGCGCGTCGTGTGCGATTATATCGCGGGCATGACGGACAAATATGCCATGTACAAGTATGACGAGCTGTTCATTCCGACCGGCTGGCAGGTGCGTGGCTGAAAGGAGGCAGAGCCGTGGCTTTTCCCCCGGCATTTCTGGATGAACTCAACGCCCGGAATCCCATCGAGGACGTCGTCGGGCAATATGTCGCGCTGACGCGCCGGGGCAGCAATCTGTTCGGCCTCTGCCCCTTCCATGGCGAAAAGACGCCATCGTTCTCCGTCGCGCCGGAGAAGGGTATTTTCTACTGCTTCGGCTGCCACAAGGGCGGCGGCGTGGTGAATTTCATCATGGAGATCGAGAACCTCACCTACGGCGACGCCGTGCGCTTTCTGGCAAAGCGCGCGGGCCTCGAGGTCCCGGACGACGGCGCTTATCAGTCGCAGTATAAGAAAAAAGAACGGCTCTGGGCACTGTGCCGCGCGGCGGCACAGTTCTATCACGCCCAGCTCAAGACCCCGGCGGGAGAGGAGGCGCGGGCCTATCTGCAGAAGCGCGGTGTCTCCGGCCAGACGGTCACACGCTTTGGCCTCGGCTATTCGCCGAATCGCTGGACGGCTCTGCTTGACGTTATGACGGCAAAGGGCTACACGAAGGAGGAACTGCTTGAGGCGGGCCTCCTCAGCCAGAACCGCGACAAGGGGACGCTCTATGACCGCTTCCGCAACCGCCTGATGTTCCCCATCATCGACGTGCGCGGCAATGTCATCGGCTTCGGCGGCCGCGTCATGGACGATTCGACGCCGAAGTACCTGAACTCGCCGGAAACGATTATTTTTAACAAGCGGCGGAACCTTTTCGCCATGAATGTCGTCAAGAAAAGCAAGCGGGAATTCATCATCCTCACGGAGGGCTATATGGATGCCATCGCGCTGCATCAATATGGCTTCGACTGTGCGGTGGCCTCGCTCGGCACCTCGCTGACGCAGGAGCACGCGGACATGCTGTCCAAATATACCGATGAGCTTGTGCTGACCTACGACGGCGACGAAGCCGGGCAGAACGCCACCCAGCGCGCCATCCCCATGCTGGAGCGGACGGGTCTGCGGGTGCGCATCCTGCGGATGCGCGGCGCGAAGGACCCGGATGAATTCCTGAAGAAATACGGCGCGGACCGCTTCCGCCTGCTGCTGGAGGGCTGCGAGAATCAGGCAGAGTACCGCCTGCGCTCACTGCAGATGCGCTTTGACCTCTCGCAGGATGAGCAGAAGGTGGAGTTTGCCAAGCAGGCCGCCGCTCTCATTGCGGGCTTCGGCACGGCGGTGGAGCGCGAGGTCTACGGCACGCGTGCCGCCGAGGCGGCCGGGCTTTCTCCGGACGTGCTGCGCATGGAGATCGACCGCGCCCGCAAGCGCCTGCTGCGGCAGGAAAAGCGCGAGGAGACGCGCCGGGAGATGGACCCGGCCGCAGCCGTTCAGCCGTTCCAGCGCGAGCTGCGCTACGACAACGTCCGCTCCGCCGTGGCGGAGGAGGGCCTGCTGCGCATGCTGTTCCGCGAGCCTGCTCTGCTGGCGCAGACGGAGGGCCTGACGGCGGAGGATTTCTCCGTGCCGCTGTTCGGCCGGGTCTATGCCGCTCTGCGCGAGCGGTGGCAGAACGATCTTGCCATCACGCCTGCGGCGCTGGCAGACAGCCTGAGCCCGGCGGAAATGGCGCATCTGACGGCCGTGCTGCAGAAGCAGGAGCCGCCGCTGTCCGAAACGGCGCTGGCGGATTACCTGCGCATCCTGCGTGAGGAGCGGGCCAAGGCGCGCGTGAGCGACGCCAGCGACCTGCTTGCCATGCAGCGGGATCTGAAGAAGAAAAAAGGATATGGAGGTTCGTAAGCGATGGAAGAACAGGTGCAGATGAACGAGAAGCTCCGCGCGCTTTTGGAAAAGGCGAAGCGGGAGAAAAAGATCGCCTCCAAGGACCTCATCGATACGCTCGAGGCGATCGATGCGGATGAAAAGCAGACGGAGCTGATCTACGAGGCGCTGGACGAGGCCGGAGTGGAGATCGACGTCTCCGACGTCGTGGAGCTGCTGTCCAAGCCGGAGGAGATGCTCCCGAGCGAGGAGGACCTCGAGCTGATCGAGGAGGAGAAGATCATCGACACGGAGGATCTCTCCGAAAATATGAGCCTGAACGACCCGGTGCGCATGTACCTCAAGGAGATCGGCAAGATCCCCCTGCTCACGCTGGAGGAGGAGCACAAGCTCGCCGTGCGCATGGCCGAGGGCGATGAAGAGGCCCAGAAAAAAATGACGGAGGCCAACCTTCGTCTCGTCGTTTCCATCGCAAAGCGTTATGTCGGCCGCGGCCTGCCGTTCCTCGATCTCATCCAGGAGGGCAATCTCGGCCTCATCAAGGCCGTCGGCAAGTTCGACTACACGAAGGGCTATAAATTCTCCACCTATGCGACCTGGTGGATCCGACAGGCCATTTCCCGCGCCATTGCCGACCACGCCCGCACGATCCGCATTCCGGTACACATGGTCGAGACCATCAACCGCGTCTCCCGCGCCAACCATGAGCTGCTGCAGGAGCTGGGCCACGAGCCGTCGCCCGAGGAGATCGCGCACAAGCTGCATCTCCCGCTGGAGAAGGTCGAGGAGGTCATGCGCATCGGGCAGGAGCCCATCTCACTCGAGACGCCGGTCGGCGAGGAGGATGACAGCCACCTCGGCGACTTCATTCAGGACGACGAGGCCGAGGAGCCCGCGGACGCCGCGTCCTATGCCATGCTGCGCGAGCAGCTGGCGGGCGTGCTGAAGACGCTCACGCCGCGGGAGGAGCGCGTGCTGCGCCTGCGCTACGGCCTGACGGACGGCCGCATGCATACGCTGGAGGAAGTCGGGGAAGAATTTAACGTCACACGCGAGCGCATCCGCCAGATCGAGGCGAAGGCTCTGCGCAAGCTGCGCCATCCGTCGCGTTCTAAAGTGCTGAAAGACTTTTTAGGATGACAGCTGGAACGCCCCTGAAAAAATTTCTCTTGACTTTACGGAAAAAATCCGTATGATATAGAGAGGAGAGAGGCGCGACTTTGCAGCGCGTCAAAGACAGGAGCGAAGAACGATGTTTGAACGGATCACGACATATCTGGCAGAGCAGTTCGATTTCCCGAAGGATTCGCTGCACTGGGATACGACGTTTAAGAGCCTGCAGCTTGACTCGATGGACATGGTCGAAATGATGATGGACATGGAAGAAGAGCTCGGCGTGGATTTTGACCAGAACGATATGGCAGAGCTGACCACCATCGGTGAGCTTGCCGATTACATTGAAAAGAAGCTGAACGAGGGCTGAATCAGGCCATTCCGGTCTGTGACAAGGTCGCACTAGTCGGGGAGATAGCGGTGCCCTGTGACCTGCAATCCGCTATAGCAGGGATGAACTCCCATACCCGGGTTCGTGCTGTTTTGCTGTCCGAATAAGCGGTGTTGAGGCATCGGTCTTGCGCAACGGGCTCCCGTGAACCATGTCAGGCGGGGAACCGAGCAGCATTAAGCGGATCTGTCCGTGTGCCGCAAGGACGCCGCTGCTGAGCTGGCTGTTCGGGAAACGGAAATGGTTCCGGATTCAAATATGGGTGTGCGATCTTGTCATGGATCGGAATGGACAATAGAACGCGCGGAAGGGACGCCCCTCCCGCGCGTTTTTTGCAGCGGCGCGATTGCAATTTGCGCTGTTTTCGCGTATACTATGCACTGGGAGATGATGGCATGTATCAGGCACTTTACCGCAAATACCGCCCGCAGACCTTTGACGACGTCGTCGGTCAGCAGGGCGTGACCCAGACTCTGAAGAATCAGCTCCAGACCGGCCGCCTGAGCCATGCCTATCTGTTCACGGGCACGCGCGGCACCGGCAAGACGACCTGCGCTAAAATTCTGGCCAAGGCCGTGAACTGCGAAAATCCGCAGGACGGCAACCCCTGCAACCGCTGCGCCGCCTGCCGGAGCATCGATGCGGGCGCGTGCATGGACGTGCTGGAGATCGACGCCGCCTCGAATAACGGCGTGGACAGCGTCCGCGCCCTGCGCGACGACGCCGTCTATACCCCGGCGGAGGTCAAAAAGCGCGTGTATATCATCGACGAGGTGCATATGCTCTCGCTGAGCGCGTTCAACGCCCTGCTCAAGATCATCGAGGAGCCGCCGGAGCACCTGCTGTTCATTCTGGCGACGACGGAGCTGCATAAGGTACCGGCCACGATCCTGTCGCGCTGCCAGCGCTTCGCCTTCCGGCGCATCGTGCCGGAGGATATCGTGGGCCGTCTGAATTATATCGCTTATCAGGAGAGCATCGAGCTCGAGCCGGATGCGGCCGCCTTCCTGGCGCGGCTGGCAGACGGCGGTCTGCGCGATGCGGTGAGCCTGCTCGACCAGTGCGCCTCCGCTGCGCAGGGCGCGGTGACGGTCGACGAGGCCTGCAAGGTCCTCGGCCTTGCGGGCGCGCGGCAGACGGCGGCGCTCATGGAGGCCGTCGGCAGGCATGATGCGGCTGCAGCACTCTCGATTTTCAACACGCAGTATGCCGAGGGCAAGGACCTCGGCGCCATGCTGGACGAGCTGTGCGCCGTGGCGCGCGACCTGCTCATCCTGCGCACGGCCCCGCAGGCCGGGATCCAGATGATCTCCGGCATCTGCACGCCGCAGGAGCTGCGCACGCTGCAGCCGCTGCTCAGCCCGGGCGAGCTGCTGCGCATCACGGCCGTCCTGCGCGATACGGCGGCGGGCTTCAATGCCAGCGCGAACCGCCGCATCGACGCCGAGCTCTGCCTTGTGCGCCTGTGCGAGCCGGAGGCCAGTCTGGACGCCGAGTCGCTCAATGCCCGCCTGTGCCGCGTGGAGGAGCGTCTGGCGCGCGGTGTCGTGCCCGTCGCGGCTGCGCCGCAGGCGGAGCAGGCACAGCAGGAAACCGCAGCGCCGGAGGAGTCGGAGGAGCCGGAGGCTGCCCCGGAGCCGCAGCAGCCTGCGCCCACGGAGGCCCCGCCGGGCTTCTGGCCGGAGCTCGTCAAGCGGCTGAAAACGACGCTCCCGCTGCCGGAGCAGGCCATGTTCTCCACGCAGGACAATGCGCCGGTGCGCGGTACGCTGCACGGGGACGTTCTGGAGCTGCAGACGGAGACGGAATTCGTGCGGAACCTCATCAACAAGCCGGAGGTCCTCCGGCCGGTGTCGGACGCCGCCACGGCCCTGCTGGGCAGGCCCGTGCGGGTGCGCATCGCTTCCGGAAAGGCAGAAAAGCCGAACGAGAGCTTTGCACGGCTCGTGAGCTTCGGGGAGGAGCACCCGGAACTGGTCGAGCTGAAGTAAGAAAAAATTCCAACTTGAAAAAGGAGAATGTCACTATGGCAAAAGGCGGTTTCCGCGGCCCGATGGGCGGCGGCATGAACATGAACATGATCAAGCAGGCCCAGAAAATGCAGCAGGACATGCTGAAAATGCAGGAGGAGCTTGAGGTCAAGCAGTATGAGGCTGCTGCGGGCGGCGGCGTGGTCAAGGCCGTTGTGAACGGCAAGCACGAGGTCGTCTCCCTGACGATCGATCCGGAGGCCGTGGACCCCGAGGACGTCGAAATGCTGCAGGATATGGTCGTCGCCGCGGTGAACGAGGCCATGCGCAAGGCCGAGGCTGAGGCGTCGCAGAATATGTCCCGCCTGACCGGCGGCCTGAATCTCGGCGGCCTGTTCTGATGCGCGTTTTTCCCGCCGCATTGGAGCGGCTGACAGAACAGTTTGCCAAGCTGCCGGGCATCGGCGGCAAGACGGCGCAGCGGCTGGCGTTTTACTTACTGTCCCAGCCGCAGGAGGAGGCGGAGGAATTTGCTGACGCCCTGCTCGAGGCGCGGAAGTCTGTCCACCTGTGCCCCGTGTGCCAGAACCTGACGGACCGTGACATCTGCCCCATCTGCGAGGATGAGGAGCGTGACCACGGTCTCGTCTGCGTCGTGGCGGAGCCAAAGGATGTTGTCGCCATGGAGCGCGCCCGGGAATACCACGGCGTGTACCATGTGCTGCACGGCGTGATCTCCCCGCTGAATCAGGTCGGCCCGGACGATCTGCGCATCCGCGAGCTGCTTGAGCGTGTCGGCAAGGGCGGCGTGCGCGAGGTCATCATGGCCACGAACCCGGACACGGAGGGCGAGGCGACCGCCATGTACCTTTCCCGCCTGCTGCGCCCGCTGGAGGTGCGCGTGACGCGCCTTGCCTACGGCATTCCCGTCGGCAGCCAGCTGGAGTATGCCGACGAGGTCACGCTGCTGCGCGCGCTCGAGGGCAGAAGAGATATCTGAAAAACCGCTGCGATCCGAGCAATGGACCGCAGCGGTTTTTCTGTAATTCTATGAATTCTATGTGGCTCAGCGCGCTGTTCCGAGGAAGAACAGGGCCAGTGTGCCGGGGCCGGAGTGCGCACCGATGACCGGGCCGACGTAGTTGATCTCGATGCGCGGGACGTGCAGGCGGCGGCGGACCTCCTGCGCCAGGAATTCCGCGTCTGCAAGGCAGTCGCCGTGGCTGATGAAGACGGTCTGCTTTTCCGGCTCAATGGCGCTTCTCTCCATGCGGTCGACCAGTGCAAGGATGGAATTTTTGCGGCCGCGGGCCTTCGAGACGTTGATGAGGTGGCCTTCGTTGTCCACATGGAGCACGGGCTTGATGCCGAGCGCGCTGCCGACGAGGGCCGTCGCCGCCGAGACGCGGCCGCCGCGCTTCAGGAAGAACAGATCGTCGACCGTGAACCAGTGGCACAGGTGCAGGCGGTTGTCCTCAGCGTACTTTGCAGCCTCCTCCAGCGTTGCGCCGTGCTTCAGCTCCTGCACGGTCAGCCAGACCAGCAGGCCCTGACCCATGGAGGCGCACAGCGTGTCGACCGTCAGAACCTTCCGCTCGGGATAGCGCTCACGCAGCTCCTGTGCGGCGATCTCGGAGGCGCTGTAGGTGCTGCTCAGACCGGATGAGAAGCCGAGATACAGCACGTCCTTGCCCTGCTCCAGATGGCGGGACATTGCCGTGAGGAACGTTTCGACGTTCGCGGCCGCGGTCTTGGCGTTTGCGCCGCTGCGCAGCATGCCGTAAAACTCGCTGGTTTTGATCTCGCGCTCATCCGGATAGTCCAGGAAGGTCCGGTCGCCGCAGTTGACACTCAGCGGGATGATATCCACGCCCAGCTCCTGCTCCAGTGCCGGATTCAGGTCAGCAGAGGAGTCGGTCATCACAACATAATTCTTTTCCATCGTTCTTACCTCCCGGAGTTCTTTACATAATACAGAAGGATCTCCGCAGACGAGCGGATGATCTTCATTTGTGTTGCTTCGTCGATCAGAATGCGGAAATTGACGCCGCCCGTGAGCAGGTTCACAAGATTGAGGTAGACCATCTCAAGATCGAGGTCGCGGCGGACGGAGCCGTCCTCCATGCCGCGCACGAGCGCCTCGCGCCCCGGTTTGTCCAGCCCGGTCGCCACGGGGCGGCTGAAGCACATGTAGCGCACGGATTCCGTCAGCTGCTCACGCAGGGCGTAGAACGCCATGTCCTGCAGAAAGCGGATGTATTCCGGATGGGCCTCGTAGGTATCGATATATGCGCCCAGTACGCGGGAAAACGTCTCATAACCGTTCTCCGGCGCACCGGTCCGGGCGGCCTCGCAGCGCGCACTGTGCTCGGCGAGATATGCGTCGAGCAGATGATTGGCGACGGCGACGGCAATGGCCTGCTTGCTGCCGAAATAGCGGTAGACGGACATCGGCGTCAGATCGGCGTCCTCGGCGATCTCGGCGATGGTGGTCTTGTCAATGCTCTGGGCGAGGAAGCGCCCCTGTGCCGCCCGAATGACGGCGGCGCGGTTCTGCTCGCGCAGCTCCTTTTGGGTCATAAGGCACCCCAGCTTTCTGATAGTAGCACTATCTATCTGTGATACATTATAACAAAACGGCGCGGGCCTGTCAACACTTCCGCGTCGAACAGGCCCGCGCAAAACCGGGAATATGGATCAGCCGAAGATCAGGATCGTGCCGATGGTCAGCACGGGCTGATGCAGCATGTAGATGAGCAGCGAATGCCGACCGCAGAACGAGAAAAAGCGGATGACGGGATTTGCGGCGTTCACGCGCGGCAGCAGGCTCTGCTTTTTGCGGTAGGCGGTGCGGCCGATGACCGCGCCGAGCAGGAACCAGCCGAAGCCCGGCAGCAGCGGGAAGTAGTCTCCGCCGCAGTAGAAGCCCTGGGCCCGCAGGCCGAGCGGGAACAGAAACTTCACGGGGATGTAGAACGTCTCGAACCAGGCGCCGAGCGCCACAAAGGCCACGCCCAGCACGGCCAGCGCCCATACCGGCAGCCGCTTGAACAGCGGGAAGAGCATCATGCACACACCGAGCAGATGCAGGATGCCGAACCAGATGAGCATATCGTCCGGAAAGTTCAGGACTTGCACCATAAAAAACGTGACATACGAGATCACAAGGGCCGCGCCGAACACATACACGCCGCGCTGAAAGCTGCGCGAGGCCAGCGTGGCGCACAGACCGGAGAGCAGGATGAACAGAATGTGGCCGTACTGCCGGCAGAACAGGAACCAGCCCGGCAGATCAAATGTAAAGCCGCCGAAGGCGCTCAGGTCCCAGAACGCATGGATGATGACCATGCACAGGATGCACAGCCCGCGCAGGGCATCCAGCTCCCAGATACGCTGCTTTGCGGGAAGGGAAGTCTCTTTCGTCATGCGTGCTGCTCCTTTTCCGCTTCCTCCTCCAGCACGCGGTAGGCGACCTTGCCGACGAGCGTCTTGGGAAGCTCCTCCCGGAATTCGATCTCATAGGGCATTGCATATTTGGCGATGCGCTTGCGGCAGTAGGCCATCAGGTCCTGCCGGACTGCCTCCGTCGGGGCGACTCCCGGCTTCAGCACGACGAAGGCCTTGACCTTCTGCATTTTATAGGGATCCTTCACGCCGATGACGCACGACAGCAGAACGTTTTCGTTGCCGTCGATGATATTCTCCAGCTGGCTTGGATAGACGTTGTAGCCCGAGGTGATGATCATGCGCTTGATGCGCTGGCGGAAGTAGACGAAGCCGTCTGTATCCATGCAGCCGAGGTCGCCGGTGTGCAGCCAGATGCGGCCGTCGTTGTGCCGCTGCAGAACGAGCGCCGTCTCCTTCGGGTTGTCGAGATAGCCGAGCATGACCGTCGGGCCGGACAGGCAGATCTCGCCCTCCTCGCCGGGGGCGACCTCCTCCGTTGTACCGGGGCGGACGATCTTATAGAAGGTGTCGGGGAAGGGAATGCCGATGGAGCCGTCGCGCGCGGTGTCGACCGGCGTCAGGCAGCTGGCGGTGACGCACTCCGTCGTGCCGTAGCCCTCGCGGATCTGCACCTTCGCGTTGTGCGCGCGCAGGAAGGCGTCGACCTTGTGCTTCAGCTCCACGGACAGGGAGTCGCCGCCGGAGAATACGCCCATGAGGAACGACATGTCGAGCTTTTCCAACCCGGTCGTGCGCAGCAGCGCTTCGAACAGCGTCGGCACGCCGGGGATGAAGTTCGGGTGCTTTTTGCGCAGCAGGTTGGCATAGGTCCGGATGTTGAAATTCGGCACGAGGATGCAGCAGGCTCCGCCGACGAGCGCCGTGTGGATGCCGATGCCGAGGCCGAAGCCGTGGAACACGGGCATGACGGAGAGCATCGTGCAGCCGCGGATGCTTTCATAGCCGCTGGCTGCGATGGTCTGCAGTGCAAGAGCGTTGAAATTGTAGCTGGAAAGGCAGATGCCCTTCGTCGTGCCGGTCGTGCCGCCGGAATAGAGGATGCTGGCGCAGGCATCGCACTGGCCGTCGTCCGGCGGAAGCGTACCTGCGGCTTTGCGCAGCAGGTCCGTCCAGAGCGTATAGCCCTCCTGCGGGAGCTTCGGTGTTTTGCGGCCCTGCGTCAGGTCATAGCCGAGGCGCATGAGCGGCTTCAGCTCCGGCTGCAGGCGGGCGATCCAGAGCTTCGGCTTGCGCTTGGCCCGTGCGGCGGCCGCGGCTACCTTGCCGTAGAAGCGATCGAGCGTTAAAATGGCCTGACTGCCCGAGACATCGAGGTAGAAGCGGATCTCCTCCTCGGCGGACAGGGGATGGATCATATTGGAGACGGCCCCGATGCGGTTGAGCGCGTAGAAGCAGTCGAGAGCCTGCGGCGTATTCGGCATGCAGATCGTCACGCGGTCACCCGCGCGGATGCCTGCGGTGTAGAGCGCGAGGGCGGCGCGGTCGATGCGCGCCAGAAAATCGCGGTAGCTCGTTCTGCGGCCCATGAACTCATAGGCGGGCAGATCCGGGCATTCGCGCGCGGTCTGCGCGACGAGCTGGTAGATGGTCAGGCGCGGATAATTCAGCGTGCGGGGAATCGCACCGTAATAATTCAGCCACGGTGCTTCTGCAGAGATCGGCATAGGCTTGCCTCCTGAAATCGGTTTTCCTCATTATAGCAGAGAATTACCGGAAAGAAAAGGTACAATCGACGTCAAATGTCAGGCCGCCCGGAAAGAGCAAGTGATATTCCGGGCTTTGCCCGGAGTGATATTTTCCTATTCGGAAAGTGATATAAAAGCCTCTCGGTTTTTGTGATATTATATTCGCCCGTTAAACTGCCGCAGGCAATATCACGATGCGAAGTATCCTATCACTGTCCGAAGGACAATTTCACTCGCTGTCAGGCGAATATAACTGAGGCGCACTTCCTTCCAGAGTGCGCCTCTCGGCAGGGCATTTTTATTTTGCGGGTGTGCTGCTGTGGCCGGGCAGCAAAATCGGGCTTTCTTTTTTCGCGCGGATGTACTAGAATATAAGGGTAAAACAAGGTTAAACCATTTCGCCCTACAGCCGATCCGGCCGGGGTTTCTTGACAGGGAGTAATTATGACACAGGAACTGGAGCAGCGCTTTTGCGCCGCACGCAGAGATTATATCGCCTCGCGCTTTTCGCGCATGAATCCGCGTCAGCTCGAGGCTGTTCTGACCACGGAGGGGCCGCTCCTGCTGCTGGCCGGCGCCGGCAGCGGCAAGACGACCGTTCTCATCCACCGCATCGCCAATCTGATCCGTTATGGCTGCGCCTCGGACAGCACGGAGGTTCCGCCGGATGCCGTGCCGGAGGACATCGATTTTCTGGAGGAGCAGGCAAAATACCCAACGGAGGAGGGCGTGCAGCGGGCGGATGCCCTCTGTGCCCTGCGCCCGGCAGCGCCGTGGAGCATTCTGGCCATCACCTTCACGAACAAGGCGGCAAATGAGCTGCGCGAACGCCTGACAGACCTGCTCGGCCCGGAGGCGAACGACGTCTGGGCCATGACGTTCCACTCGGCCTGCTGCCGCATCCTGCGGCGCGAGATTGAGCGCCTCGGCTATGACCGCAGTTTTACGATCTATGACACCGCGGATTCCGAGCGCGTGATGAAGGACCTCCTTCGCGAGCGCGGGCTGGACGAGAAGACATTCCCGCCGCGCGCCGTCCTCACGCAGATCTCCCGCCTGAAGGACCAGATGCAGACGCCGGAGGAGTTTCTGGCCTCCGTCAACTCGGATTACCGCCTGAAGTGCATCGGCCAGCTCTACGCGTCCTACCAGAGACGGCTGCAGGAGGCGAACGCCGTGGATTTTGATGACATCATCCTGCTGACGGTCCGCCTGCTGCAGGAATATGAGGATGTGCGCGACCACTATCAGCGCAAGTTCCGCTATGTCCTCATCGACGAGTATCAGGATACGAACCACCTGCAGTATCTGCTGGCCTCGCTGCTGGCCGGCCGGCACGAGAATATCTGCGTCGTCGGTGACGATGACCAGAGCATCTATCGCTTCCGCGGCGCGACGATCGAGAACATCCTGAATTTTGAAAACGAGTATCAGGGCGCGCGCCTCATCCGGCTGGAGCAGAACTACCGCTCGACGCAGTCCATTCTGGATGCGGCCAACGCCGTCATCGCCAACAACCGCGGCCGCAAGGGCAAGAAGCTCTGGACCGAGAACGGACAGGGCGACCGTGTGCGCATCTATGAGGCCTCTGACGGCGTGGAGGAGGCCAACTACGTCGCAAACCGCATCCTGACGGATTCCCACGGCCGGAATTACGGCGATTTCGCCGTGCTCTACCGCATGAACGCGCAGTCGAACGCGCTGGAATATGCCTTCAAGCGAAACGGCATCCCGTATCGCATCATCGGCGGCACGCGCTTCTTCGACCGCGCGGAGGTCAAGGACATGCTGGCCTATCTCTGCCTCATCAACAACCGTGCGGACGACCTGCGCCTGCGCCGCATCATCAATCAGCCGCCGCGCGGCATCGGCGGCAAAACGCTCGAGGTCATCGAGCGCCAGAGCGCGGCGGAGGGCCGCCCGCTGTATTCCGTGCTGTGCAATGCGCGCTCCTATCCCGCGCTTGAGCGGGCCGAGGGCAAGCTGCAGCAGTTCGCGGAGCTGATCGAGTCGTGCGCGGAGCTTTCCCGCACGATGCCGCTGCCGGAATTCTACGACGAGCTGCTCATCCGCACGGGCTACGCCGCCATGCTCGAGCAGAAGGGCGATGTGGAGAGCCGCACCCGTCTCGAGAACGTGCGCGAGCTGCGTTCCTCCATCCTGACGTATCTGGAGAATGCGGATGCGCCGAGCCTCAGCGGCTTTCTGGAGGAGATCGCGCTCTATACCGACATCGAGCAGTATGACCGCACGGCGGACGCCGTCGTCATGATGACGGTGCACTCGGCCAAGGGTTTGGAATTCCCGGAGGTCTATCTTGTCGGCGCGGAGGATGGCCTGTTCCCGAGCGCCCGCGCCATCGGCGAGCCGGAGGAGATGGAGGAGGAGCGCCGCCTGTGCTATGTGGCTATCACGCGCGCCAAGCGCCGCCTGACCATCACCTGCGCGCACCAGCGCATGCTCTACGGCCGCACAACGGTCAGCCGTCCGTCCCGCTTCCTTGCGGAGATCCCGGAGGAGCTTGTCGAGCGCAAGCAGCACACGCAGCCGCGCTTCGTGCAGCAGGCCAAGCCGCGCCCGCGCCCGACCATGCCCCACAGCGATACGCTTGGCTCGCACCATGCATCCGGCCCGGTGATCGATTTCCGCAAGGGCGATACGGTCGAGCACGACGTCTTCGGCCGCGGCCTTGTGCTGTCCGTCCTGCCGACGGGCAATGACAAAATGCTCGAAATCGCCTTTGACCAGATCGGCACGAAGCGCCTGATGGCGAACTTCGCCGCCTCCCGCATGAAGAAGCTATAAACATACCACGCCCGCGCCCCGCATAAGCTGCAGGGGGTGGTGGGCAGAATGACATTTGTGCAGCGGAACCGCTTGCGCGCGGCGCTTGCCGTGCTGCTGGCGGCGGTCTCGGTCCTTGTGCTGCTGACGCGGCTTCACTATGCGCCCGTGCTGGCGCAGCTGGCGGCGCTGCAGCTGGATAATCAGGCCTCGGCGGCCATCAACGACGCCGTGCAGGACACGCTCACGGCGGAGGAGATCACCTATGACAAGCTCGTCGAGCTGGAGAAGGATACGCAGGGCAATGTCACGGCCGTGCGGTCGAACGTGGCGGGGCTGAACCGCTTCCGCACGGCGCTGACGGCCCGGATCGACGAAAATCTCGCGGACCTGTCCGTTGAGGAGCTTGGCATCCCGGTCGGGAGCGTCGTGCTGCCGGAGCTGTTTTCCGGCATGGGGCCGCGGCTGGTCGTGCGCGTGCTGGCCGTGCGGACCTCGGACGCCGCGTTCCGGAACCGCTTCAGCACGGTCGGGATCAACCAGACACTGCACCAGATTTTTATCGATATTCACGTTACGGTCACGATCCTGTCGCTGGCCGGTACGCAGGAGCTCGCCGTCGATGTGACCGTCCTTGCGGCGGAGACCGTCATCGTCGGCAATGTGCCGTCCACCTACATCGGGCTGGGCGGCCCGGAGGAGGAAGGAACATGAACCCACGCGAAGAGATCGCGCACCTGACCGAGGTGCTGGAGCGGGCGAACCATCAGTACTATGTGCTCGATGCGCCCGAGATGGAGGATTATGAATATGACCGGCTGCTGCGGCGGCTGGAGGAGCTGGAGGCCGCGCATCCGGAGCTGGCATCGCCGCTCTCGCCCACGCGCCGGGTCGGCGGCGAGGCGCTGAGCAAGTTTGAAAAGGTCGAGCACGCCGTGCCGCTCGAGAGTCTGCAGGACGTGTTCTCGCCGGACGAGGTCCGCGAATTTGACGGCCGGGTGCGCGAGAGCGTGCCGGACGCCGTCTACAGCGTCGAGCCGAAGGTCGACGGCCTGTCCGTTGCGCTGGAGTATGTGGACGGCGCGTTCGTCCGCGGCGCAACGCGCGGCGACGGCCGCATCGGCGAGGACGTGACGGAGAATCTCAAGACGATCCGCTCCATTCCCATGCATCTGGACGGCGCGCCGCACCGTCTCATCGTCCGCGGCGAGGTCTTTATGCCCCGCGCGGTCTTCGCGCAGCTCAACGAGGCGCGCGAGGAGGAGGGCAAGCCGCTGTTTGCCAATCCACGCAATGCCGCAGCGGGCAGCCTGCGCCAGCTCGATCCCGCCGTGGCGGCGGAGCGGAGGCTGGACATTCTCGTCTTTAACCTCCAGCTTGCCGAGGGGCGGGAGTTCACGTCGCATATCGAGACGCTGGAATTCCTGCAGGCGCTGCGCTTTCATGTTATCCCGCACACGCGCTGCGCCACGGCGGATGAGGCCCTGCGGCGCATTGCCGGGATCGGCGAGACGCGCGATGGCTTTGCCTTTGACATCGACGGCGCGGTGGTCAAGCTCGACAGCCTGCCGCAGCGCGCGCAGCTCGGCAGCACGGCGAAATTCCCACGCTGGGCCTGCGCCTATAAATATCCGCCCGAAATTCGTGAGACCCTTGTGGAGGACATCGTCGTGCAGGTCGGGCGGACCGGCGTCCTGACGCCGCGCGCTGTCGTCAGCCCCGTCCGGCTGGCGGGCACAACGGTCACAAGCGCAACACTCCACAATCAGGACTTCATTTCCGAAAAGGATATCCGCATCGGCGACACCGTCACCATCCGCAAGGCGGGCGAGATCATCCCGGAAATTCTTGCGGTCGTGCCGGAAAAGCGCCCGCAGGACGCCGTGCCGTTCCATCTGCCGTCCGTGTGCCCCGTCTGCGGCGCGCCGGTCGAGCGGGACCCGGACGGCGCTGCCGTGCGCTGCACGGGCGCGGAGTGCCCGGCCCAGCTCAGCCGCAACATTGCGCACTTTGTTTCGCGCGGCGCCATGGATATCGAGGGCCTCGGCGAGGCCCTTGTGGACCAGCTCATCGCGGGCGGCCACATCCATTCTCCGGCGGATATCTACTACCTGCAGCTGGATGACCTGAAGAGCCTCTGGAAGAGCGGCACGCGCGCCGCGCAGAAGCTGCTGGACTCCATTGCAGCCAGCCGCAGCGCCGATCTCAGCCGCCTGATCTATGCGCTCGGCATCCGGCAGGTCGGCGAAAAGGCCGCCAAGGTGCTTGCGCGCACGTTTGGCTCCATGGACGCGCTCATGCAGGCGGACGAGGCCGCGCTCACGCAGGTCAGCGACATCGGGGCCATCACGGCACAGAGCATCGTGTCGTGGTTTGCAAGCCCGCAGTCGCAGCACATGCTGCGCCGCCTGCGCGAGGCAGGCGTGAATTTTGAGAGCACGGCCGCGCCGTCGGACGACCGCTTTGCGGGCATGACATTCGTGCTCACGGGCGCTCTGTCGCTGTTCACGCGCGATGAGGCCACGGAAAAGATCGAGGCGCACGGCGGCAAGGCCTCCGGCTCCGTCTCGAAGAAGACGACGTATGTCGTGGCAGGCGAGAATGCGGGCAGCAAGCTGCGCAAGGCAGGCGAGCTTGGGATCCCTGTTCTGACGGAGCAGCAGTTCCTCGATATGCTGCAGGAATAAAACAGCTTGTCAAAAAATCCCTTCGGGGGGGGCTTTTCCACCAAGCTGCTTTCAGAATTGCAAAATAGAATTTTGCAGTATTATTTTGCAATTCTGCCGCTACACGATCCTTCCCTCCGAAACTTTTGGCTGGGCAGGTTTTTGACAGTCTGAAAAACACATGACGCCCCCGTGCCGCATAGGATAGAGCACGGGGGCGTATAATTTTTCCGGCCCCGTGGGACAATATGATTACCCGCGGTACTTAGAGGAAGCTCTGCATAGATCAGCTGCGGCGGATGCCGGATATTTTTCGTCAATCCATCGGTATGAAAAACTTGAAATATTGCGCAGCCGTTGGCGGCTTTGCCGCCTTACGGATGCGGCATGCCCCTTGCGGGTACACAAAGTATTCCTGCGTTTTCCATACCTTGACTTGCCAAAAAATCTCTCGCTATCCACTCTTGCTGATCTAAGCAGAGCTTCCTGAAAGCAATCTGTGTAACGGGTGATATTTTTCTCGGAGCGTGAAACGGAAATGGATATGACTGTCAAGCGTGGCGATATTTTCTATGCCGATCTCAGTCCGGTCGTCGGCAGTGAGCAGGGGGGCACGCGGCCCGTGCTCATCGTGCAGAACGACATGGGCAACCGGCATTCTCCCACGGTGATCGCGGCGGCGATCACGAGCCAGATGAACAAGGCAAAGCTGCCGACGCACATTGAGCTGACCGGCCGGAACGTCGGCCTGACGAAGGACTCTGTCGTGCTGCTCGAGCAGATCCGCACCATTGACAAGCGCCGCCTGCGCGAGCACATGGGCAGGCTCGATGCGGCCATGATGAATCAGGTCGACAACGCCATTGCGGTCAGCTTTGGCCTGCCGAAGGGCGAAACGGAATGATGCGCCACCCTCCCGCATAGACTGTGCGGGAGGGATTTTTGATGATGGAATTGAGCGTTTGGGAGCAGGGCGAGCAGATCGGTACCGTAACGGCGCAGCAGGAGGGCCTGTTCTATATTTTTATCTGCAAAATTTCCAAGCATGCGGAACAACTGCGCCGCATTTACGTCATATCTAAATGGAGAGTGGAGTATCTCGGCATTCCGTATCCGCGCCGTGAGGGTGCGGAGCTGCAGGCCTGCATCCCGGTGTCGCATTTTCCGGACGGACTGACGGCCGCTGCGGCGGCTGCCATGCCGCGCGGCGCGTGGCTTCCGTGGTGCGGCGAGGCGGACGGCGTTCCCATCCGCAACGGCCTGCTCAAGCAGCTGGAGGACGGCTATGCGCTTGCCCTGCTGCCCGAAGAGGCGCAGCAGCTCCCGCAATGGCTGCCGCAGGCGGCGGAGCAGGAGCTTATGGGCCGGGCGCGGCTGGTGTTCCGGCTCGATGCGGCGGGATGCATGCCCTCCATAGAAATGACAGAAAACGGAGGAAGTACCGATGAAGCGCAGAATTTTAGCGATCCTTTTGCTGGCAGCGTGCCTTCTGACGCTGCTCCCGGCGACGGCGATGGCCGTCCCGGAGACGGAGACCCGCTCAAAGGGCGGCAAGCTGATCGCCCTGACATTTGACGACGGCCCCGGACCCTATACGCGCCGCCTGCTTGAGGGGTTGGCGAAGCGCGGTGTCAAGGCGACGTTCTTCATGCTTGGCCAGCAGGCCGAAAACTACGATGTGACGGCGGGCCTCGTCCGCGATGCCGGCCATCAGATCGCCTCGCATACATACGATCACCCGCAGCTGAGCAAAAAGACGGACTCGCAGGTGACGTGGCAGATCAGCCACACGGCCGACATCCTCAACGGAATCACGGGCTACGGCACGCACTATCTTGTGCGCCCGCCCTACGGCGATTATAATTCCCGCGTGCTGTCGCTGCTGGACAATCCGGCCATTCTCTGGTCCGTCGATCCTCTGGACTGGAAGTACCGCAATGCCGACACCGTCTGCACGAACATCGTCAACGGAGCACATGACGGCGCGATCGTGCTGGCGCACGACATCCATTCCACCACGGTGGACGGCGTCCTGATGGCCATTGACAAGCTGCAGGCCAAGGGCTATGAATTCGTTACGGTGAACGAGCTGTTCCGCCGCCGCGGCGTCTCGCTGGAGAAGGGCCACACCTACAGCTCCTGCAAGCCGACCGGAACGGATCTCGGCCCCGTAAATGCACCGACCGTCACGGAGGCGGGCGGAAAGGTCACCATCACGGCCGACAAGGGCGCAGTGATCTACTATACGCTCGACGGCTCCTCGCCGCTGGCCTCCGGCCGGGTTTATTCCGGTTCCATTGAGGCAAAGGCAGGCCAGACCCTTCGCGCTGTGGCCGCCTTTAATCTGAATGGCAGTGCCAGCGCCGAGACCGCGGTCAAGGTGCGCGGCATTACGCTGAAGGAGCCGACCGTCAGGGCTCTGAACGGCAAGGTTATGATCTCCAATCCGAATCCGAATTCCGAGCTGCGTTATACGCTTGACGGCTCTGCTCCGACGGAGCGCTCGGCGGTTTACCCTTCCTCCGGTTTGGAATTTTTTACCGGAATTCTGCGCTATCGCGTGTTTGCAAAGGAGGGATGTGGCCAGACGTACACGCTCTATCTGAGCAAGTCCGGCCATCTCTTTCGCGACGTGCCCACAAATTCCTGGTATTTCGAAAGCATTGACCGGGCAGTCTCTCTGGATCTTCTTAAAGGCGTGGGAGACTTTGCGTATGAACCGGATGGAGGCCTGAACCGCGCCATGTTCGTTACGATGCTGGCGCGTGCCGTCGGCGAGAGCCTCCCGGACAGCGCAGCGGGCTTTTCCGACGTGAAGGGCGGCCAATGGTACACGGCAGCGATGAGCTGGGCCCTGCGGAAAAATCTGATCCGCGGCTATGAGGATGGCTCCTATCGCCCCGAGGCGCTCATCACGCGCGAGGAGATGTGCGTCATTCTCGACCGCCTTATGCAGCAGCGCGGCGAGACGCTCCACACCGGAAAGCTGAGCTTTGCCGACACGGCGTCCATTTCCGTCTGGGCGCGAGACAGCGTCGCGCGCATGACGGCCCTCGGCCTTATCCGCGGCGCGGAGAACAACCGCTTCTTCCCGCAGCGCACGACCACGCGCGCCGAGGCTGCGACGGTCATGCTCCGCATCTACGACCATCTGCACTGAAACACAAAGTGCCCCTGCCATGCTTTCGGTGTGGCAGGGGCATTATTGTGCTTTAGACCATCTCTTCGGGATGGAACAGAGCGTCGAACTGCTCGCCGGTCAGGCAGCCAAGGCGCAGGCATGCCTCGCGGAGCGTCAGGTCCTCCCGGTGGGCGAGCTTTGCAGTCTCGGCAGCCGCTTCATAGCCGATCGTGGGGCTGAGCGCCGTGACGAGCATGAGGGAGCGGCGGAGATTTTCCGCCATTTTCTCGCGGTTGGCGCGGATGCCGTCGGCGCAGCGCAGGCGGAACGAGCGCATGCCCTCGGCCAGCAGCCGCGCGGACTGCAGGAATTCGTGCGCCAGAACGGGCAGGAAGACGTTCAGCTCGAAATTGCCCTGCGAGGCCGCAAAGCCGATCCCGGCTCCGTTCGCCATGACCTGCACGGCGATCATCGTCAGCGCCTCGCACTGCGTCGGGTTGACCTTGCCGGGCATGATGGACGAACCGGGCTCGTTCTCCGGCAGGAACAGTTCACAGAGACCGTTGCGTGGGCCGGAGCCGAGCCAGCGGATATCGTTTGCCAGCTTCATCAGGTCGCCTGCCAGCGCCTGCAGCGCGCCGTGGGCGAAGACCAGCTCGTCGCGGGAGGTGAGGGCGTGGAACTTGTTCGGGGCGCTGCGGAAGTCCTTGCCCGTCAGGCGGCTGATCTCCGCAGCGACCTCTTCGGCAAAGCCTGCGGGGGCGTTCAGCCCTGTGCCGACGGCCGTGCCGCCAAGTGCAAGCTCCCGCAGCGGCGGAAGCGCCAGCCGGATCAGCTCCGCATCGCGCTCGAGGCTGCTGCGCCAGCCGGAGATCTCCTGCGGGAACGAAATGGGCGTGGCGTCCTGCAGGTGGGTGCGCCCGGCCTTGATGACGCCCTCATTTTCGGCCTCGAGGCGCTTGAGAGAGTCGATCAGCTCCGCCAGCGCGGGCAGAACACCGTCCTCGAGCGCGCAGACGGCCGCGATATGCAGGGCCGTGGGGAACGTGTCGTTCGAGGATTGCGAGCGGTTGACATCGTCGTTCGGGTGCAGCAGCCGCTTGTTCGCCAGCTCGTTGCCGCGGTTCGCGATGACCTCGTTTGCGTTCATGTTCGTCTGCGTGCCGGAGCCGGTCTGCCAGACGACGAGCGGGAAGTGGCCTGCCAGCTTTCCGGAGATAATTTCATCGGCTGCGGCGCAGATGGCGCCGCATTTTTCGGCCGTCATGGCCGTGGGGCACAGGCGGGCGTTCGTTATGGCGGCCGCCTTTTTCAGGATGCCGAATGCGTGGATGATCTCCGGCGGCATGGGCTCGCGCCCCTGTCCGATCGGGAAGTTTTCAAAGCTGCGCTGGGTCTGTGCACCCCAATAGCGGTCTGCGGGAACGCGGACCTGCCCCATGGAGTCATGCTCGATGCGATATTCCAATGATTTTCACCTCAATGGCGGGCTGCGGCCCGCTTTTTTTCTGCCGTTACCATAGCATTCCCGGCGCGCGCTGTCAAGACCGGAAAAAAGTGCGCCCCGCAGCGTGGGCAGCTGCGGGGCGCGGGGAAGGGGGAGATGCAAAATTAATTTGCCTTTGCGTAACGCATGAGGATGGCAGCCGCCTGCTCGCGGGCCGCAAGGCCCTGCGGGACGAGGTAGGTGCCGTCCGCTTCCTTCGAGCCGGTAACGAGGCCCGTGGAAACGGCCCATGCCATGGCGTCTCTGGCGTAGGTGCTGACGCTTTCGGCATCGGGATAGCCGCTCAGCACGTCCGCCTCGGGCGCTTCGGCCTTGGCATAGCGGAAGAAGATCGCAGCCAGCTGCTCACGGGTGACCGGCTCGGACGGGGCGAACTTGTTGCCGCCGACGCCGTTGACGATGCCGTTTGCGGCGGCCCAGGCGATCGCATCGGAGTACCACTGGCCGTCATCCACATCCGCAAAGCCGGACGGAGCGTCGACAGCCGGGCTGCCCGCCATGCGGTAGAGCACAGTGACGAGCATGGCGCGCGTCAGGGTGTCCTTCGGTGCAAACGTCGTAGAGGTCGTGCCGACCATGAGGCCGTTCTCGATCACGAAGCAGATGCCTTCCTTCGCCCAATCCGTCGGGATGTCGGTGTAGGCAGCGCACTTGTGGCCGAGGGCCGGGGTCTCGCTGTCCACATAGCTGTCGCCGCAGCGGCTGCAGGTGTGGGTCGTGTAGCCCGCCTCGTCCAGCGTCGGCTCGGTGACGACGGCCTGATAATCATGGCCGAGAGGGGCAGTGATCTCCGTGATGACGCTGTAGTCGCAGTGCTTGCAGGACTCGCGGACAAAGCCGTAGCCGAGACAGGTGGCCGGGACGGTCTCTGTCTCGCAGTCATGGCCGGCAGCGTCCACATAGTCCGCAACATAGCTGTCGCCGCAGGCAGAGCAGGTGTAGGTGGTGTAGCCCATCTTGTCGCAGGTCGGGGCGGTCACAACGGCTTCGTAGCGGTGCGCGACCGTCGGGATGGCCTCGGTGTAGGACTTGCCGCACTCGCTGCAGGTGAAGGTCTTCACACCTTCCTCGGTACAGGTCGGTTCCTTCGTGACGACGGCTGTGTAGGTGTGCTCGAGGGCATCGGTGTAGCTGCCGACATAGCTGTCACCGCAGACGGAGCAGGTGTAGGTGGTGTAGCCCATCTTGTCGCAGGTCGGGGCAGTCACGACGGCTTCATAGCTGTGGCCGGTGGCCGGGACGATGGAATCGACGTAGCTGTCGCCGCAGACGGAGCAGGTGTGCGTGGTGTGACCGGCATTCGTGCAGGTCGGGGCAGTCACGACGGCATCGTAGCTGTGGCCGGTGGCCGGGACGATGGAATCGACGTAGCTGTGGCCGCAGACGGAGCAGGTATGTGTGGTGTAACCGTTGTTCGTGCAGGTCGGAGCCGTCACAACGGCTTCGTAGGTGTGGTCCGCCTTTGCCAGAGCAACGTCATAGCTGTCACCGCAGTGCGAGCAGGTGAAGGTCTTCACGCCCTCCGCTGTGCAGGTCGGCACGCGGGTGATCTGCCAGACATAGTCATGGCCGGTGGCCGGGACGACAGAATCGACGTAGCTGTGGCCGCAGACGGAGCAGGTGTGCGTGGTATAGCCGGAGGCGGTGCAGGTCGGGGCAGTCACGACGGCATCGTAGCTGTGGCCGGTGGCTGGGACGATGGAATCGACGTAGCTGTGGCCGCAGACGGAGCAGGTGTGCGTGGTGTAGCCGGAGGCGGTGCAGGTCGGAGCAGTCACGGTGTCCGTGTACTGATGACCGGCAGCGTCGACATAGTTATCGCGGTAGCTGTCGCCGCAGACGGAGCAGACATGGTTCGTGTAGCCGTCCTTCTCACAGGTCGGGGCAACGACCGAGGCCTCATAGCTGTGGCCGGTGGCCGGAACAAAGTCGGCCTTGAGGGTCTCGCCGCAGGCGGTGCAGGTGTAGATCGTGTAGCCCTGCTCGGTGCAGGTCGGATCGACAACGGTCGTCTTCTCCAGCGTATGCTCGCTCTGGCCCTCGGCCAGCTTCTGCCAGACCAGGATGGGATAGCCGCCGTTGACCTTCTGCATGCAGGTGCCGTCAGCCTTGAAGGAAGCGCCGAGCTTCGTGACGAAGTCGGAGGCCTTCATGGCTTCTGCCGTCATCTCTACGAAGACGGACGGATCATGCATCGTGGAATAGTTCATCTTGCCGAGACCCTCGAGGCCGCAGGCGCGGTAGTAGACGTCTTTCACTTCAAGGTAGCTGCCCTCGGAGTAGTCCGCGTGCATGACGCCGATGGCAGCGCCGGGGTTACCGGCTGTCTTCAGACCGAGGTCGGTCACGGTGCCGGTGTTGTAGCAGTTGTGGATGTAGCTCTGCGAGTAGCTCCTCATGCCAGCGTCGAGGTTGCCGACGAGGCCGCCGATGCCGCAGTAGTTCTTGTCGCTGTGGCCGGTGATCGCGCCGGAGTTGTAGCAGTCAACGATGTAGTTGACGCCGTTCGTGCTGTCGGAGCTGCTGCTCAGCGTGCCGACAAGGCCGCCGACGTAGCAGTCGCCGGTGACGGCGCCGGTGTTATAGCAGCGGGTGAGGGCGGAGCCGTAGCAAATTCTGGCAAAGAGACCGCCGATTTCCTGATTGCCGGTACCATATTCCACAAGGCTGATGGCTCCGGTATTGCCGCAGTCCGTTGCCCTGGTGGACTTGACATCGGCACCGATGCCGCCGACCTTTGTGCGGCCGGTGATCGCACCGTTGTTCGCGCAGGCGGTGTAGGTCGTCGTCTCACTCTTGGGCACGAAGCCGGAGACGTAGTCGCCGTCGGAGGTCACGCTGCCGTTGTTCACGCAGCGCAGGAAGTCTGCGTTCTTCACCGTACCGGCAAAGCCGCCGACATAGCTCCAGGGATAGGGAGCCGTGCCCTGCTTGGCCGTGACGGTGACGTCCGTTGTGACGTCCGTAAAGGAGACGTATTCCGCAGCGCCGACAAGGCCGCCGGAATAGGCATAGGAGTTGCGATAGTTCTCCGTGATGGAGAGCGTGCCGGTGAGCGTCAGATTCTTGATCTCCGCCTTCTTGTCGGCCGTGCCCTTGACATAGCCGAAGAGGCCGAGGTACGGAGCGCCGATTGACTTGTCATCGGAATCGAAGGTGATGCTCATGCCGGTGATGCTGTGGCCGTCACCGTCGAAGCTGCCGGTGAACGGCTGCTTCAGGGAGCCCATCGGGGTCCAGCTTTCAACGCTCGTCAGGTCGATGTTGGCCGTCAGCTTGCCGCTGATGCCGGTCTCACCGCTGTTGACCTTGCTCGCGAACCAAAGCAGCTGGCTGGCGTTGCCGATGAGGTAGACACCGTCTTCATCCTGGCTGGGCAGGACGTCGAGCTCGAGCTCGGCCGTCTTCGTCTTCAGGCCGTAGTTGGCGCTGTCGAAGCCGTAGGTGTAGGAGAGGGTGATGGAGGTCTGACCCTGTTCGATGGGGCCTTCCTGCCAGGTCACATAGTTCGTGATATCCCGCTCGAGACCGTTGGCCAGCTTGGCAACGACCTTCATGCCGGAGGCGTCGAACGTCTCGCCGACCTTGTAGCTCATCTTCTCCGGGTTTTTCGTGACCTCGATGGACAGGATCTTCGAGGTGATGGCCATCATGTAGCAGGAGTCGTTCTTGTAGTAGATCGTGCCGGTGCTGTCTGCGATGGTGGAGCAGATGCAGTACTGTGCCAGCGGGGACGCCGGCGTGAAGATCTCGCTGTAGCCGGAATCCGTGGCCGTCTTCGGCTCGGTCTGGCCCGGGCGATCCATCAGGACGGAAATGCCGCCGGGGGTATAGTTGTAGGGGAGGTAGATGAAGACATAGCCGTCGCCCGCGCCGTCGCCGTCGAAGTCCTTGTCGACATAGGCCGTGGAGACCATGGCCGAGGTCTGCGGATAGCCGACAATGCCGTAGGAGTAGGCATAGCTCATTTCGCCGCTTTCGACGTCGAGATCAATGACCTCGATGCAGTGGCCGCCATTCTGCGAGAACTGGCCCTTGTTGCCGGAAACGCCGAGGTAGATGCGCCCGTTGTAGACGGACGGCGTGCAGGTGGACATGATGGCGCCGGGCTTTTCCTCACTGGTGTAGCCCTCGGCGTCCTTGAGCGCCAGAGACTTGAAGTCCGTGATCTTGCCGGTTTCCCAGTCGATGGCGGCATTGTAGATGTAGCCGCCCTTGGACGTGAAGAACACGCGGTCAGAATCCGGGTCGTGGGAAACGTTGGAGCGGATATCACCCTTGCAGCCGTAGTGGGAGTCGAGCAGCTTGCCTGTCAGGCGGTCGAAGACCAGCAGGGCGGAGGTGTTGACATAGTCGCCCTCGCCGGAGCCGTCGTCCGTGCCGACGATGCAGAGGTTATCCGTCACATAAGCGCCCGCCCAGTAGAAGCCGCCGACGCAGGCATAGGACCAGGAGGCGAGCTTGGCTTCGTCCGTCTTCGCCGGGTCCTCATCCGTCACGGAGATGGCAACGAAGTTGCCGGGCTTGCTCTCGCCGTTCCAGAAACCGACATAGATGTAACCGTCGTGGTACGTCGGGGAGGTGTTGGGCTGGCCGCCGAGCGGATCGGTGTAGACCCACAGGGATTCGAGCGTCTTGGCGTTGAAGGCCTGGATCTTGCCGCCGGACAGGCCGACAAAGATCATGCCGTCGGCATAGGTCGCCGGGTTGATGGAGAAGCTGGAGGTGCCCGCCATCGTGCCCTCTGCGAGCACCGTGCCGGTGTTCACGTCGAGGCGCTTGATGGAGCTGCCGGTGTAGGTGATGAGGTCACCGTCCACCAGAATGGGGGAGCCGGGAGCGGCCGCCCAGCCGGTGCCGTACTTCGCGGCCCACAGCAGCTCGCTGTCCTCACTCGTGTAGGGCGTGGGGGCGTCTGTGATGCCGAGGTGGTTGCTGCCGTTGCGGAAGTTCGGCCATTCGGCGGGGAGATCCTTGACGATGGTTGTGTTCTCTTCGGCGGCGGTCAGCGTGACCTTGAGCACCGGCTCGTCTGCACTGGCAGTCAGGCTGCCGGACTTGCCGATGTAGCCCTTCGCCGTCGCAACATAGGTGTAGGCCGCGCCGTCCATCAGGACATAATCGCCGTTCTCATCCGGATAGATGCTGGTGTTGAACGAGTCATACATGACCAGCAGGGCATTTGCCGGGTCAAGCTCTGCGCGCACCTTGCAGATGGGGTGCTTCGTTGCCTTGACGGTGTAGGAGGTCGACAGGCCGTCTGCGTTGGAGACGACGACGGTCATGACGTTCTCGCCGTCCTGCAGCGTCCATTCGCCGGACTCCGCGCCGTTGTAGGTCACGGTGTAGTCTTCCTGATACGGCGTGGCATTGATCGTGATGGAGTCTGCCGTCGTGTCGATGGTGTACTCCATCGTGCGGTGCGAGAACGTCTCGTTCAGGCGTGCGCCGGTCACGTTCAGGGCGGACAGGGTCGGGGTGCGGAACGAGGTGAGCGTATAGGTCTGCGTGTTGCCTTCGACGCCGACCGTCAGGGTGACGGTGTTCGGCTTGGCATCGCGGCTGAAGTTCGCAAGGCTCTGACCGGAGGTCTTGCCGGACGTGATGGTCGTGGTCTGGACCTTGTCATTGTACAGGTTCGTCCACTCGGCCGTGATGGTGGAGCCTTCCGGCGCATCCTCGGACAGCGTGGCCCACAGGAAGGCGCTGAGGCCGTCCGCATCGGGGATGGCAACCTGATATTCGGCCGTCTTACCGTCGAATTCCGGCGTAAAGACATAGTCGCCGGAGGCGTTGTAGGCGGTCAGGCGGAGCGCGGACAGGTAGGCGATCTTCTCACCGCAGCGGCTGCAGATGCCGCCTTCGCCGACATTGTGGCCGAGAGCCGGAATCTCTTCCGCCTTCGTCTCGCCGCAGGCCGTGCAGGTGTAGGTCTTGGAACCGGCCTCGGTGCAGGTCGCGTCGACCGTCGCGGTCACTTCAAACGTGTGCTCACTCTGGCCTTCGCCTAGCTGCTGCCAGGTGAGGACGGGGTAACCGCCGTTGACCTTCTGGAGGCAGGTGCCGTCGGCCTTGAAGGAAGCGCCGAGCTTCGTGACGAAGTCGGAGGCCTTCATGGCCACGGCCGTCATCTCCACAAAGACGGACGGGTCATGCATCGTGGAATAGTTCATCTTGCCGAGGCCCTCGAGGCCGCAGGCGAGGTAGTAGACGTTTTCCACTTCGAGGTAGCTGTCCGTGGAATAATCCGCGTGCATCAGACCGATCGCCGCACCGGCATTGATCGTCTTCAGCCCAAGGTCGGTCACGGTGCCGACATTGTAGCAGTTGTGAACGTAGCTCTGCTCATAGGTTCTCGAGGAGCTGGCGTCGAGCTTGCCGACCAGACCGCCGATGCCGCAGTAGTTCTTGTCGCTGTGGCCGGTGATCGAGCCGGAGTTGTAGCTGTCGACGATGTAGCTCGGGCCGTTCGCGGCATCGGAGCCGCTGCCGACCGAGCCGACGAGACCGCCGACATAGCAGTCGCCGGTGACGGCGCCGGTGTTGTAGCAGCGCGTGAGCGTCGAGCCGTAGCCGATCTCGCCGAACAGACCGCCGATACCCTGATTGCTGCCGTTATAGGCGGCAAGGCCGATGGCACCGGTGTTGCAGGAATCAACGGCCTTCGTGGACTTGACGGAAGCGCCGAAGCCGCCGATCTTCGTGCGGCCGGTGATCGCACCGTTGTTCACGCAGGAGGTGTAGGTCGTCGTCTCGCTCTTGGCCGCGAAGCCGGAGACATAGTCGCCGTCCGTGGTCACGGCGCCGTTGTTGACGCAGCGCAGGAAGTCTGCATTCTTCACGATACCGGCAAAGCCGCCGACATAGCTCCACGGATAGGGGGCGGAGCCCTTCTTCGCGGTGATTGTGACGTTCGTCGTGATATTGGTGAAGGAAACATATTCCGCACCGCCGACGAGGCCGCCGGAGTAAGCGAAGGAGTTGCGGTAGTTTTCGGTGATGTCGAGCTTGCCGGAGAGCGTCAGGTTCCTGATCTCCGCCTTCTTGTCAGCCGTGCCCTTGACATAGCCGAAGAAGCCGAGATAGGGGGCGCTGCCGGAGGTGGCGGCATAGGTGATGTCCATGCCGGAGATGCTGTGGCCGTCGCCGTCAAAGCTGCCGGTGAACGGCTGCTTCTGGGAGCCCATCGGGGTCCACGCTTCGGTCAGCTCGATATTGGCAGTCAGCTTGCCGCTGATGGCGGTATCGCCGCCGTTGACCTTCGCTGCGAACCACTGCAGCTGCTTCTCGCTGGCGATGCCGTAGACGCCGCTTTCGTCCTGCGTGGGGATCGCGGGGTCCTTTTCACCGCAGCGGATGCAGGCACCGTCTGCGCCGAAGGTGTGGCCGAGGGCCGGAAGCTCTTCCGTGCGGGTCTCGCCGTGCACGCTGCAGGAGAACGTCTTGACACCGGCCGTCGTGCAGGTGGGCTCTGTCGTGACGACGCCTTCGTCCCACTGGCAGGGCTGAGGTGCCTCGCTCGTGAGAACGACCTTCGCCGTTGCGGGGGCGTAGCAGGCGTTCTCCGTGCCGTAGTTCGGGTCATAGCCCAGCAGGTAATAGGTACCGGCCTTCAGCGAGGCCGTGTCGAGCGTGTAGCTGCTGCCTTCGCTCGTAAGCTCCTGCTGCTGTTCCCAGTTTTCATTGTAGAGCTTCACATTGAGACCGGTGATCGGCTCAAAGGACTCCGTGCCGCCGTCGGACACGGACTTGGTGTCATACTTCTGCGTTTCGAATGTGATCTTTTCACCGACCTTGGCGGTGTAGTCGTCCTTGTCAAAGCGGGCGAATGCGCCGTAGGTCCAGAAGCTCCAGTTGGAGAACATGGCCAGATCGATCGTGTCGTTGTCGGACAGCAGAATGTAGTCTGCCGTGGAGCCCCAGCCCGCAGACATCAGGGGATAGACGTGGTTGCGGTAGTACATGAGGTTCTCGTTATGGCCCCAGAAGTTCTGCATGTACATGGACGTGGCGCTGCCGGAGATGAGCAGCGCATTCAGCGTATCCTCATAGGAGCCGCCGAGCATGTCATTCACGCCTTCGCCGCTGCCGGTGAATTCCAGCAGGCCGGATGTGCCCTTGCCGCAGTCCTTCTCGGCCACGCCGAGGTAGTAGCGCTCGAGCATATAGATGTAGAGGTGCAGGAGCGTCGGGCGCTGCACGATCTCGTTGTCCGTATAGCTTCCGGAGCCGTTCTCCGTGTGGTAACGGTTAAAATCGTCCAGACCGTACAGGGACAGGGGGAAGTACGGGACCTTGACCTCCAGATGCGACAGGATGGTGCCGCCGTCGTCCTTGCCGATGATCGGTGCGCCGTCGCTCGAGATGGTCACATAGACGGTGACGGAGGCCTGGTCGGTCTCGTCATAGCCGTACTGGTTCTTGTCGCCGTCCTCCACGGCCTCGACCGTGATGGGAACGGTGACTTCGGTGCTGCCGCCGCCCGTGCAGGTAGCGGTAATGCCGATGCGGAATTCCCCTGCCTCGGCAGAGGTGAACTGCAGCGTATTGTCCTTGATATAGACCTTATCGCCGTAATCCGCCTTCAGCGCGAAGCTGAGAGCGTGCCCGTTCGGGTCGGTGAACACCGTTCCGAGCGGGAGCTGGTACAGCGCACCGACCTTGACGGGATCGGGCGCCGGGGTACTTACCGTGATGTCGCAGTTCGCCGCGAAGACCGCGGGGATCATCGACAGAAGCATGGCAAGCACCAGCAGGATGCTCAGGATTCTTTTCATGCTGCTTTCCTTTCTTTTGGGGAACCCACTGATCGATCCTCTGCGGCGGATGCCGGAGCTTTTTCGCCGATTCATCGGTTCGGAAAGTTTGGAGTACACAAAGTACGCCTGCACTTTCCAAACCTCGACTCGACGAAAAATCTCTCGGTATCCACTCTTGAGGATACGATTAGTGGCTTCCCAGATTTATTTATCTTCAGACCGTTGACGGTCAAAAAGATCAAAGCCGCAAAAAAACAGCCTGACAGGAAACTACATGGGAGACATGGAGTTTTTGGCAAGCTGCTGCATCGTGGGGCGGGTCGGCGGCACCCGACCCGCCCACAGGAGGAGAACACCCGGTCATGCGCAGCGGGAACGCATCCGCTGCCCCGAATCGGGCACAAAAAAACGGCTGAAAGGATAGATAGACTATCCCCTCAACCGATTCGGGCAAAGTAATGCATCACAGTAGGTCTTCTGGGTCGCGCATCCGGGAGAGAAGCTCCCACGGCCGCTGCCCTGCCTTCTCAGGGTTCCCCAATGACCGGCTTTCGCCGACGGACAGCGGACTCAACGCTCACAGCGACGGTTATCCCAGAGGCGTATCGCGCCTCCCTCGGGGTATTATCCCCGTTCCCTTGTTTACCCGTATGCCTGACGGGGTCGCCCCGCGCCGTTGCGTACATACGGTCTCTGCAAGCAGAATATTCAGTTCCTGCCGCACGGACTTCGTGCGGACTATTTTGATTATAGACCATGCGGGCGCGCCTGTCAAGCACCGAAATCCGTATTTTTTTAGCGAATGCGAAAACACATCTCGGAACGGGCTTGACAAAAAAATCGGCCCTTGTTATACTGAGAGCAATGGAAGCTTCAAGTGCTTCCGCTGCCGTCCGGGCAGCGGGAGAGGATAGGGAACCGGGTGAGAATCCCGGACGGTACCGCCGCTGTATGCGCGGAGGCCGCGTGCAGGGCGAAAGCCGGTCATTGGGGAACCCTGAGAAGGCGCGCGCGGCCGTCGAGGCGTGAGTCAGAAGACCTGCTTGGGGAGGCTCTGCCCGCATGGTGCGGGAAACGGGGCATATTGTTGTGCGCAAATGCGGACGCTGCAACGATTGTTGCAGTGTTCTTTTTTTCTGGGGGTCGTGCCATGAGACGGAAAACAATCTGGGGCCGGGTCTGCACGGCCGTGCTGATCCTTTCGCTTCTGGCCGGTGCGGTGGCTGTCGTGTTTACGGGCGGACGGGTGTGCCCGCCCGATCCGCTGCCGGAGCAGGCGCAGGTCCTGCAGCCGGACCGACAGGAGCGCGGCGGCAGCGGCGGCACATCGGACGACGTGCCCCTCACGCAGTCCCCGGAGCCGACGGAGCCGTCCGAAGAGCCGGACGAGACGGAAACGGCCGAGCCATCCACGAAGCCGGACGAGCCGACGGATGCGACGTCCGCCACGCAGACGACACAGACGCCCGAGCCGAGCGAGGAGCCGACGCGCAGCACCGGCGGCGGAACGGAGCCGACGGAGGAGCCGGGTCCTGCCCCCACGGAGGCCCCGGGCCCCGAGGAGCCGCATATCGTGACGAATCTCGTCAGCCGCATCTGGCGCTCTGGCGAGCTGGACGGCGATACGCTGCGGTTTTATGCCTATGCTGCGGGCAGCGGAGACCTGAGCCTGCGGGTATATTATAAGGAGTCCGGCTCCACCGCAAACAACGGCACGCGCCTGCTGCCGGCGGACGACCGGAACTTCTCCGTCCGCCTTACCTTAAATCAGTCCTATACCTTCTCCTTATATTTATATCGCGACGGCCGCCGCGTCGGCGATGCCGCGGTCTACTATGTTTCCTATCGCGCAAGGCTTGCAGACGACGATGAACCAGAGATCGGCGATGCGCCGCCCGTCATCACGACGAGCCGCGACGGCCGGACCGACCCCGTCTCCGTGCAGACGATGACGTTCGTCGTCTGGGCGAGGACGGGCACGGACGGTTCACCGATCTACACGAGCCATCTGCAGGTCTCGATGGACGGCGAACTGCTGACGAACCCGACCGGCAGCGCCGCGTCCGGCTATGAATATGTGCTGCGCTTCTCCGCGCCGCTCGTCGGCGATGAGCGGGAATACACGCTGCGCATCCTTGCGTGGGACGATGCCGGAAATTCCGCCATGCGCACCGTGAAGATCGTCTATCAGACGGTCTCGGAGGGCGACGACATCGGTGAGGCGACCATCCGCATCGACGCCACGACCGTCGGCCTCGGAATCGTCGACGAGGAGACCGTCCGCATCAAACAGGGCGACACGGCCGCGCAGACCGTGCTGCAGATGCTGGAGGACTGCGGCTATGAGGCAGGCTATGACGGCCTTGCGGAAAAGAACGGCGGTTTTTATCTCATGCGCCTGACGCGCGGCGACCTGCTGTATCGCGCGCAGGTGCCGGAGCGCCTCTGGACACTCATCCAGCGCGACGGCATCTCACTGACGGGTGCGCCCGGCCGCGACAGCCTCGGCCAGCACGACTACACCTGGGGCGCGGGCTGGATGTATGACGTCAACGGCTATTACCCCGGCAAGGGCCTGTCGGAATGGATGCTCGGCGACGGCGACGTGCTGACGCTGCGCTTTACGCTGGCCTGGGGCAAGGATATCGACGGCTTCGGCGCGACGGGCGGCGGCTATGGCGTGCTGTCCAGCTACTGCTATGTCTGGCGCGACGGGCAGGAGATCCCGCTTGGCCACGACTGGCAGGAGACGGCCCGTGTCGAGCCGACGGAGACGGAGGACGGCTATGCGGACTATGTCTGCACGAAGTGCGCCGAGACGCGCCGAGACGTCCTGCCGAAGACCGGAACGGTCGACCCGACGGTTCCCACGGAGCCGACCAATCCGACCAATCCGACCGATCCGACCGATCCGACCGATCCCACAGAACCTGCCGACCCGACGGAGAACGAAAACGAGAGGAGCATGTTCCTTGAAACGAATGCGGAATATTCTGATCCTGCTGCTGTGCGCTGCACTGCTGGCGGGCTGCGGCGCAAGATCGGCGCCTGCAAAGGCACTCGAGGGCTGCCGGGCACTGCTCGGCGTGCGCGAGGGCTTCCTGGAGGACCGCGCAGCGGAGCTGGCGGGCAGCTCCATCGGAGATTGGCTCGCCATGGCGCTGCTGGCCTGCGGTGCGAACGAGAGCTATGACGCCTATCTTGCCGCGCTTGAGCGGCACGTCACGGAGCGCTATGCCGAGCAGGGCACGCTCGATGCGCTCATGGCGACGGAGTATTCCCGCACGATCCTGACCGTCTCCATGCTCGGCGGCGACCCGAGCGCCTTCGGCACGCGGCCGGACGGCACGGCCATCGACCTGCTGAACGACGGCGTGTGGAATTTTGCTGGCGAGCTGGGCGCGCAGGGCCTGAACGGCCTGATCTTCGCCCTGCTGGCGGCCGATGCCGGGCCCTCCCCGGAGCCGGAGCAGGCAAAAAACACGCGCGCCGGGATCGTGGAGGCCATCTGCGCGGCGCAGGAGCCGGACGGCGGCTTCGGCCTCGTCTCCGGCGCTTCGGAGGCCGATATGACGGCCATGGCCCTGCAGGCCCTTGCGCCCTATGGCCGGGACGAGACCGTGGAGCGGGCGCTTGCCTGGCTGAAGGAGCAGATGCAGCCGGACGGCACGTTCCTGGCCTACGGCGAGCCGAGTGCCGAGAGCTGCGCGCAGGTCCTCCTTGCGCTGGCCGCGCTCGGCATCGACCCGGAGCAGGAATTCGGCAGCGTGAATCCCGAAACAGGCCTTGCCGAATTCCGGCAGGCAGACGGAAGCTATGCGCACCTGCTGACGGACACGGAAGGAAATCTCATGGCGACGGAGCAGGCCATGCTGGCCCTCTGCGCGCTGGAGCGGCTGCCGGACGGCGGCTGCGTATACGAATCGAAATATCGGGAGGCGGCATGATGGAACAGAAACAATATGAGCTTGCGGCGCAGGTGCTCCGCGAGGTGCAGAAGGTCATCCTCGGCAAGCGGGAGATCGTGGAAAAGGTCCTGATGGCCGTGCTGGCGCAGGGCCATGTGCTGCTGGACGACGTGCCCGGCGTCGGCAAGACGACGCTGGCCATGGCCTTCGCGCGCGCGCTCGGGCTGGAGACCCGCCGCGTGCAGTTCACGCCGGACACGATGCCGTCGGACATTCTGGGCTTCTCCGTCTATGACAAGCAGGCGGGAGCCTTTTCCTACCAGCCGGGCGCGGTCATGACGAACCTGCTGCTGGCGGACGAGATCAACCGTACCTCCACCAAGACGCAGGCGGCCCTGCTGGAGGCTATGGAGGAGCGCCGCGTGACCGTCGACGGGAAGACGCATCCGCTGCCGCAGCCGTTTTTCGTGCTGGCGACGCAGAATCCCGTCGGCTCGGCCGGAACGCAGCTCCTGCCCCCGGCGCAGCTCGACCGCTTCCTGCTGTGCCTGAGCATGGGCTACCCCGACCGGGAAAGTCAGGTGGAGCTGATGAAGGAGCGCCACCACGCCGACCCGCTTGCGCAGGTGCGCCCCGTGACGGATGCCGCCGCGCTCGGCGGCCTGATGGATGCCGCCGCCATGACGTTCGTGGCGGACCCGGTCTATGATTATACGGCCCGCCTGCTTGAGGCCACGCGCTGCCATGAGAGCCTGCAGCTCGGCCTGAGCCCGCGCGCCGGTCTGGCCCTGTGCCGCGCGGCCAAGGCGCGCGCGTTCCTGCATGCGCGGGACTATGTCCTGCCGGAGGACGTCGCGGAGGCTGCGCCCGATGTCTGTGCCCACCGCCTTGTGCTCGCTCCGCGCGCCCGCCTGCATGACGAGACGGCGCGGTCGGTGCTTGCCGAAATTCTCGAGCGCGTCCCGCAGCCCGCGGTGCGCGAATTCAAAAGCTGATGCGGAAGCGAATGCTGCGCGCCTGGCTGCTGTGGCTGCTGGCGGCGGCCTGCTGTGCGCTGGCCTTTGCTTTTACCCATGCCGGGGCAGCGCTGGCCGCGCTCTGCGTGCCGGTGCTGGCGGCGCTGGCGGGATTCGTCGTGCTGCGGTGCAGCAGGCTGCCCGCGCTTTCGCTCCGGCTCCCGGCAGGCGGCCGGAAGGACGGCATGATCGCGGGCGAGATCGCGGCCTCCCGCCGCGCGCCAGGCCGCGTCCTGTGCCGCATCGAGGTGCGCAATGACCTGACGGGCGAAACAACGGAATTTTTCGCGGAGGAGCGCTTCTCGTTCCGCGCCGAACACTGCGGCCGCCTGACGGTCCACATCCGCAGGGCCTGGCTCCTCGGCCTGCCGGGCCTGTTTGCCCGAAAGATCCGGACGGACGCGGCGGCGCATGTCACGGTCCTGCCGGATACGTTCCCGGCCTCCGTCCATGTGACGATGCCGGAGGTGCAGAGCCCGGACAGCGACACCAGCAGCCCGGACCGCCGCGGAAGCGACCTGACGGAGCCGTTCCGCCTGCGCGAGTATGCGCCGGGCGACAGTCTTCGCCAGATCCACTGGAAGCTCTCGTCCAAGCTCGATCGCCTCGTGATCCGCGAGCCGGGCATGCCCGCCGCGCGCACGCTGCTCGTCTTCTGGGACCGCAGCGGCGATGCCGCCGCGCGCGATGCGCAGGCGGAGGCCGTGTTCTCCGTCTGCCAGAGCTTGAGCGAGCAGGGGTATGCCTATCAGCTCGGCTGGCCCGAGGGCGGCACGGCCCGCTTTGCGGAGGCAGGCTCCACGGAGGAGCTGCTGCGCGATCTGCCGCTGCTGCTGCGCGGCGGCGCGGAGCCTCTGCAGGAGACCGGGGCGCTGCGCGGCTTCGGCAAAATTCTCTACTTTACGGCCTCGCCGGACCCGGTCTGGCGCAGCCTGACGGCGGGTGCGGAGCCGGTCCTGCTGCTGTGCGGCGTGCCGGAGCAGCCGGATGTCCGCTGCATCTGCTATACCAAAGAGGACTATGCTGCCGCGCTGCAGCAGCTGGAGCTTTGAGCATGAAACGAACGAACGGTTTTCAACTGGAACGTGCCCCTGCCGGGGGGCAGACTCTGCCGCCGTGGGCGGCCGCGCTGTGCGGCGGCCTGTGCGCTGCGGGGGCGCTGACGCTGCTGGCGGGGTCCTTCCCCGTGCTGCCTGCGTGGGCGGCCCTGCTGCTCGGCCTGCTGCTGGGGGCCGGGCTTGCGCTCCTGCCGCAGCGGGCGTGGCTGACGCCTGCGCTCTGCGGCGCGGCGGCGCTGTTCTGCCTGTGCGCCTTTGTGCCCGTCACGGCGGGCCTGCGGCAGCTGGCGGACTGCGTGCGCCGCTGGCTGACGGCGCGGACCGGATACATCTATTTCACGTCTTCCTCCGAAACGCGGCAGGGCTTCTGGGCCTTCCTGCCGCTCGGCTTTCTTTCGGCGCTGGCCTCCGGCCGCTGCGCCCGGCGCGGGAGCGTATGGTTTGCGGCCGTCTCGCTGCCCCTTGCGGCAGCTGGCTGCACCATTGGGCTGTTCCCGTCGTGCTGGGGCCTGCTGCTTCTGGCGGGCGGCATGACGGCCCTGCTGCTGTTCCGCACGGACCGGGGACGGACGGCGGCCCTGCTGCTTGCGGGCTGCCTGCTGCTCAGCGCGCCGCTCGGACTTCTCTCCCTGCCCGAGAGCGGGGCAGCGGCAGCGCTGGCCAGCGGGCTGCATGCGCTGCGCTATGATGCGGCGGCCAACTCCATGCCGGAGGGCGATCTGCACGATCTTTCCGCGTGGGAAAAGAACGGGACGCCCGCGCTGCGCGTGACGATGGAGCAGCCGCAGCGGCTTTACCTGCGCGGCTTTGTCGGCGAGGTCTACACGGGCCGGAGCTGGCAGCCGCTCGATCCGCAGACGCTGGCGGACGAGGCCGGGCGCTTCTACTGGCTGCATGAAAAGGGCTATTATGCCCAGAGCGCCGTCGGGACTGCGGCGGCGCTCGCCGGGCAGACGCAGGTGCAGACCGTCACGGTCACAAACCTGTCTGCCTGCGGCGCGCAGGCCTATCTGCCGACGGGCCTTGCGGACAACGCCCTGCTGGAGCCGGACCGCATCGGCGACCGCGTGGCAAAGGCGCCGGGGAAAACGTATTCCTATTCCTGCGCCGTCGGCGGCCTGCGCGACTGGTATGCCGCGCAGCAGGCGCTGGCGGACGATCCGGACGGCGCGGCGCAGTGGCTCACGCTGGACGAGGGCTACCGGGCGTTTGCCGAGGCACAGTTCCTTGAGCTTACGCCGGAGGCGGCCGGAGCCGCGCAGGCACTGCTGGGGAGTGAGATGCAGGGGAAGACCCTGCCGGAGATCCTGCAGGCCATCCGACAGACGCTCACGGAGCACTTCGTCTATGACGAGAGCGTCTCGACGCAGAACGGGACGCAGGACTTTTTCCAATATGTGCAGTCCGTCACCGCGCGCGGCTACAGCGTGCACTATGCGACGGCCGCCGTGCTGATGCTGCGCTATTGCGGCGTCCCGGCGCGCTATGCCGAGGGCTACTACCTCTCCGGACAGGATGCGGCCTCCGGCGAGCAGACGTTTGAACTGGATGAGACGCACGCCCATGCGTGGGCGGAATATTATCTGACCGGCGTGGGCTGGGTCCCGTTTGAGGTCACGCCGGGCTATGTAGAGGCCGAGGACCTCGGAGCAGGCGGCGAGGCGGGTGGAAAGCAGTATAAAAACACGCAGCTGCCGCCCGTTGTGGAGCAGCCGGAGCAGCAGGCCCCGCAGGAGGAGACGCAGCGCAGCTTCCGCTGGTGGCTCGCCGCGATCCCGCTTGCCGCGGCCCTCCTCGCGCTCGTCCTGTGCCAGCTCTGGCGCAGACGCCGCCTGCACCGCCGGATCGCGGCCATGGCGGCGGACGAGCCGCGCGAGGCCGTGACGCAGCTCTATGGCTACGCCGTGTTCCTGCTGGCGCGGACCGGCGCGGCCCCGCCCGCAGGGCTGGAACAGGCCCGGCAGGACAATGCCGAGGCCATGTTCAGCGGCCACGATATTCCAGCGGAAAAGGCCGCCGCCATGCAGCACTTCGTGCAGGAGGTTCTGCAGGCCTGCCGCGCAGAACGGAACCTGTTCCAGCGATTCGCGGACCGCTGGGTCCATATCTGGTATTAGGTTTGAAGGAGGCAATGCTTATGAAGTCCATTCGATTTCTTGCCCTGCTGCTGTGCGCAGCGCTGCTGCTTCCGCTCTTGCCCGTGCATGCGGCGCAGAGCGGCGGGAGCTTCTATCTGACGGCCTCCACGGCCGGGCAGACGCTCATTGAGCCGGTCGCCGTGCCCTATACGGCCGGGCAGACCATCCGGGATGCCCTGCGTGGCAGCGGTTATGCCTTCGGCGGCATCGATACCGCGTTCATCACGGACATCGAGGGCGTCGCGGGAAACTTTACGGTCTATTATGACGGCGGCGCGTATTCGCTCGATGCGATTGCCAGCCCGGAGACCGTGACGGCCGTCGTCTTCTCCGAGCGTGAAAGAGGCTTTCCGGCCCTGCTGGACGCCGTGACGGAGCTTGCCCGCTTCCGGGAGCGCACGGACCATGTGCAGAATTACCCGGTGGCGCAGCAGGCCTATGCGGCGGCGCTGTCCGGCCTGCGGACGGCGGACGAGGCGGGCCTGACGACGCTTCTTGCCGCACTGCGCAGCGCCGAGGCGGAATACGAGGCCATTCTGAACGGCACAAAGTACCCCGTGACCTTTACGGACACGGCCGGGACGGCCGCGCAGCTCACGCTGACGGACAGCTACGGCAATGTGACGCAGGTACAGGGCCTGCGCGCCGAGGTCGTGGCAGGGGAGTACACGTTCAGCCTGTCTGACGGCGGCGCGAACCGCGTCGACGGCACGCTGACCGTGGCAGGCGCGGTGGAAAAGCAGGTCACGCTGCCGACGGGCGACTGGTTCGGCACGATCCGCCTCCACAATGCGTCCGGCGCATCCGCGGGTGCCTATCCCGGCACGCAGGATGAGAAGACCCATACGGCACAGTTCCGCGTGGAGGACTTCCGCACGCTGGCCTATCTCTATGCCGAGCGCGGGGTGGATGCCCCTGCGGACGCGGCGCTCTACAGCTGCTACATCGGCCAGAACGGCAAGGACTACGGCGACGGCAGCCAGCCCTCGAACCGCAAGAGCTGGTCGAGCTATCAGACGGCGCTCGTGTCGCTGCTCACGGCCGGGATGACGGACTGCGAGGTCCGGCTCGAGGCCCGCAGCGCTTCCGGTACGGACATGCGCATCCAGTCCTATACGCTCCGCCTGCACCGTGTGCCGACGCTCGCGTCGCTTGTCGTCTATGGCGAAGGTACGCGCCTGCCGCTGGACTTTGACCCGGCCGGGACGGACTATGCGGTGACGACGGTCTCCGACCGCCTGGCGATCGAGGCGGCTCCGTTCGACACGGAGGGCTATTCCGTCACGGTGAACGGCGGCACGTCCGCAGAGGTCCCTGTCGGGACGATCACGGTGCAGGTAGCCCACACGAACGGAGAGCGCACCGCCTATACCATTGCGGCGACGAAGGTCGACTCCGTCGAGGTGCGGATCACGGTGCCCGCGGGAACGGACACTGCCGTCTTCAATGCGGCGGACAGCGAGATCGCGTCCGTCGGCAGCGGGACCTACCGCCTCATCCCCGGCGAGCGCTATACCTGGATCACGACAAAGCAGGAATTCTATCATGCGGCGGGCAGCTTTGAGGCCGCTGCCGGTCTCACGGTGCAGGCGTCGGAGCCGGACACGACGGACCGTCTCAGCGCGCTTGCCTCCTACAGCGCGCGCAATCCGAAGAACGGTGTGAGCTATGAGAGCGACGTGCCGTTTTCGGCGGCGCAGCACCGCTATACGCTGACGGTGCCGGATGCGAACTCCACGTTCTATCTGCAGGCGACCCCGACGGGCGGCTATGCCGTGAAGGCGCGCTACCTCCGCCAGACGACGAACACAGGCACGAACGGCACGCAGGCGGAAATCAACGTCACGGCGACCGTCGATCCCGCGAAGACCGCCACGGCCTGCGGCCAGAGCCTTGCGGCGAGCGGCTATTCCAACACCGTGACGCTGCGCCTGAGCCGGACGGCGGGCAGTGTGGAATATTATCAGGACTACACGCTGCTGCTGCGCCGCCGCCTGACGCTGGGCGGGCTCAGCGCCGCCGTGGACGGCGTAACGCTGAACCTGCTGAATGCGAAGGGCGAGGCGCAGAGCTTTGACCGCGATGTGACGGAATACTGGACGCGCGTCGACGTCAGTGCCCGCACGTTGGACTTCACTGCCTCGTTCCGCAGCCTGCCGACGGAGATGAACCCGAACAGCGGCGGCTATCTTGCGGACATCAACGGTACGACGTATGCGGAAGCGCCGTCCGCCGCCCTGACGCTCGATCCGGAAAAGACCGCAGAGGATGTGACCGTGACCGTGCACCATGCAGACGCGGCGGCGCTCCCGGCGACCTATACGCTGCATGTGCAGAAAACGGAGCCGACGATCGTGACGTTCGTGACGGAGCCGAAGGACGCGACCGTCTTCCTGACGAACGAGCAGTCCGGGCGGCGCGCGGAGCGGGCCACAGACGGCAGCTTCGCCCTGACGCCGGGCGACCGCTACACCTATACCGTGACGGCAAAGGGCTATGTCGGCACGACCATCCAGCATTACACGGCCCCGGAGCAGGCGGAAACGGTCCGCGTCACGCTGCAGAAGGCGGCGGAGAACACGGGCCTGCAGCAGCTTCCTGCCCAGTGGCCCTCGTTCCGCGCGGATGCCTATAACAACGGCGTCATCGACGCCAGAACGCCCGTTTCCTCGGAGAATACGGTCCTCTATTGGGCCACGCAGCTCGGCAGCGGCTATTCCTCCGATGCCTGCGGCTGCCCGATCATCGTGGACGACTGCCTGTATACCTACGGCGGCGAGACGATCTACAAGCTCGACAAGCGCACGGGCGAGGTGCTTGCGCAGGGCAAGATGGACCACAAGTCCAGCTTCGCCATCAACTCGCCGACCTATGCCGAGGGCATGATCTTCGTTGGCCTGGCAAACGGCTGCGTGCAGGCGTTCGATGCCGTGACGCTCGAGTCTCTGTGGCTGTACGAGGACCCGCTCGGCGGCCAGCCGAACTGCCCCATCACCTATGAGGACGGCTATCTCTACACCGGCTTCTGGAACCGCGAGGACGGCAACGCAAATTTCGTTTGCCTGACCGTGACGGATGAGGACCCGGCGAAGACGGATGAGAGCAAGCTGGCCTCGTGGACCTACACGTCCCGCGGCGGCTTCTACTGGGCGGGCGCTTACGCCTGCAAGGACTTCGTGCTCGTCGGTACGGACGACGGCGAGGCGGGCTACACGACGGGCCATGCCCGCGTGCTCTCGTTCGACCCGCGCAGCGGCCGTCTGCTCGGCGAGCTGACGCTGCCGCAGACGGGCGACCTGCGCAGCTCCGTGACCTTCGTCCCGGACAGCGAGGGCGGCCTTGCCGGTACGGCCTATTTTACGACGAAGGGCGGCTATTTCTACGGCCTGCATGTCGAGGCCGACGGCACGTTCACGGAGGGCTCGCTGCGCGCGCTCAAGCTGGCCAATTATGCCAACGATCCGAAGAACCCGGCCATGAGCACCTGCACGCCGACGATCTATAACGGCCGCGCCTACATCGGCGTGTCCGGCACGGCGCAGTTCGGCGCGTATTCCGGCCACAACATCACGGTCATCGACCTTGCTTCGATGTCCGTTGCCTATTCCGTCCGCACCCAGGGCTACCCGCAGACGAGCGGCATCCTGACAACGGCCTATGAGGCGGAGAACGGTTATGTCTACGTCTACTTCTTCGATAACTATACGCCGGGCAAGCTCCGCATTCTGGCCGACAAGCCGGGCCAGACCGCGCCGGTCCTCATCACGCAGGAGACGGACGAGAGCAGCGGCAAGCATGTTACCTATGACACACCCTATGTCCTGTTCACGCCGAGCGGCGCGCAGGCGCAGTATGCCATCTGCAGCCCGGTCATCGATGAGGACGGCACGATCTACTTCAAGAACGACTCGGCCTATCTGATGGCTGTCGGCAGCACGATGGACCGGCTCGAGGTCACGGCGCAGCCGGAGAAGACGGTCTACCACGCCGGCCAGACGTTTGAGGCCGCCGGTATGCAGGTCACGGCCGTTTGGCACAATGGCGTAAGGACGGATGTGACGAAGCTCGTGCAGTGGTCGACGGACCCGCTGACACTGGACGACAACGACTTCCAGATCATCTACTCCCATGTGCTCTATCAGGACCGTGACAGCGCGCCGGGCACGGCCTATGCGGCCCCGGTCGGCCTTGCGGCGCTCGATGTGCGCAAGCACATTTACGACCGTGTGGAGACCACGCCGGAGGGCCACCGCGGCACCTGCAGCTATTGCGGGCAGACGGACGAGGCATTCCAGCCACATGAATTCGTCTGGGTCATCGACCGTGAGCCGACGGAGGAGGAGACCGGCCTGAAGCATGAGGAGTGTTTCTGCGGCTACCGGCGCAGTGAAAACACCGAGATCCCGAAAAAGGAGCATGAGCACACCTATGTTGCCACGGTCGTCGCGCCGACGTGCACGGAGCAGGGCTACACGCTGCACACCTGCCCGTCCTGCGGCGATACCTACCGCGATGCCTGGACGGACGCGCTGGGTCACAGCTGGGACGCCGGGCGCGTGACGGTGCCCGCAACGGAGGACACGGACGGCGAGCGCACCTTCACCTGCACGCGCTGCGGAGCCGAGCGCACGGAGGTCATTCCGAAGACCGGCGAAACGCCCTGCGACGGCGGCGCGAATTGTCCGGGCAGCCGCTTCACGGATATGCCGGCAGCCGGGAATTGGGCACACGCAGGCATCGACTTTGCCCTGAAGCAGGGCCTGTTCAACGGCATGTCCTCCACGACGTTCGAGCCGGACGGAAGCATGACGCGCGCCATGCTCGTCACGGTGCTGTGGCGTCTGGACGGCAGCCGGGCACCCGCCGGGCGGAACACGTTTACTGACGTGCCGGGCGGCCAATGGTACACCGATGCGGTGACGTGGGCGGCGGAAAACGGCGTGGTCAACGGCGTGGGCAGCGGGAAGTTTGAGCCGGACGGCCGCGTGACGCGCGAGCAGATCGCAACGATCCTGTTCCGCTATGCCGCAAAGCGTTATGACACCTCCGCGCGGGCGGACCTGTCCGTCTTCCCGGATGCCGGACGGGTGAGTGCCTATGCACGCGAGGCACTGGCATGGGCCAACGCTGCGGGCCTTGTGAACGGCACGGACAACGGCCACGGCCTGATCCTCGACCCGCAGGGCGATGCGACCCGTGCACAGGTCGCCGCCATTTTGATGCGGTATGTAAAAAATATCGTCCGCTGATACTAGAATCTGATAAAAAGCTTTAAAAGCTTTTTATAGAGCCGAAGGCGCGTCAGATTCTGCATGAGACGGCGCAGCGTGCGTCAGCACGATGTGAGTGTGCGTAGCACACGGGATTCCTGATGAAATGTTTTAATCAGGAATCAGTATGAGATGGCGGCAGCGAGAAAACCCCGCAGGAGAAAAGCCTCCTGCGGGGCCGTTTTATATCCTGTAAGGCGGTCGGTTGACCCGGCTGTAAAATGGTTTTCGTAACGAAATGTAAAATTATATAAGCTCCGAAACATATGGAACTGTCGGATAAAATTTTCAAAAATTTTGAGGAAAACATATTCACTTTAGCATGTTTTGCCGTATAATAATAGACGCTGGTTGCCCAAAACAACTTTATCCGGCCGCTGACTGAAAACGTTTCTCCCGGCGGACGAGCGCCGGGAAGACAACAGAGCACGAAGAGAGGAGAAAACTTATGATCACCGCTGAATCCCTGTTTTTTGCGATTCTAGGAACGACCCGGGCCGAGATCACTCCCTCCGTCCTTGCAACGGAGATCACTGCCGAGCTGCTGTTTGACGAGAACCTCGGCTTTGACGACTTCCGCATCACGAAGGATGTGTATCCCACCGTTGCCAAGCTCCTGCGCCGCAGCTCCGATTCGGTATCCCGAAGCGTCGAGCGCATGACTGCGCGCCTGTGGCGCTGCGGAAGCCCGGAGCAGCTGCGAAAAATCACCGGGCAGGAGCGGCTGCTGCCGCGTCCCGCCCGGGAAACGATCCTGTATCTGGCGTATTATCTGCGTGCGGAGCGTCCGATCTCTGCGCTGCGGTACGGAACGGATGTCCCGCCGAACCGGGATCAGCGCGTGATGATCGCCTCGCGTTCCGCGCCGACGGAGACGTAAGAAATGTGGCAGCCGATGGCCTTTTCCACGGTCTCTACATAGTCGCGCGCTTCCTTCGGCAGGTCCTCATAGCGGCGCACGCCGGAAATGTCGCAGTTCCAGCCCGGCATGGTGCGGAAGACGGGCTTTGCCTCCGGCAGGATGGCAGGGAAGGGGAAATCGTCCGTCAGCGCGCCATTCAGCTCATACTGCACGCACAGCGGGACCTCCTTCATGCCGGACAGCACGTCCAGCTTCGTCAGCGCGACCTCGGTCGCGCCCTGGATGCGGCAGCCGTAGCGCGTGGCGACAAGGTCGATCGGGCCGACGCGGCGCGGACGGCCGGTGGAAGCGCCGTATTCGCCGCCCTTTTCACGCAGGTTCTCGGCCTCCTCGCCAAACCACTCTGCTGTGAACGGGCCTTCGCCGACGCAGGTGGAGTAGGCCTTCACGATGCCGACGGTACGGTCCACATGGCTGCCCGGCATACCGGCGCCGACGCAGGCATAGCCCGCGATGGACGAAGAGGATGACGTATAGGGGAAGATGCCGAAGTCGATGTCGCGCAGTGCGCCGAGCTGGGCCTCGAACATGATGTTTTTGCCGGCTTTTTCGGCCTCATAGAGGTACTTGGGCACGTCGCACAGGAACGGGCGAAGCTTGCCGCCGAACTCCTCGCACCAGGCGAGCATGTCCTCGAGCTTGTAGGGCTCTGCGCCGTAGACATTGTGGATGATGAGGTTCTTCCACTCCAGGATGGTGGCCAGATGCGCCTTGAGGTGCTCCGGGTAGAGCAGCTCACCGAGCATGACGGTCTTCTTCTGGTACTTATCGGAATAAACGGGCGCGATGCCGCGCAGCGTGGAGCCGTACTTCCGATCCTTCAGGCGGGCCTCCTCCAGACCGTCGAGCGCGCGGTGGAAGGGGAAGACGATGGTGGCACGCTCCGAGATCTTCAGATTCTCCGGCGTGATGCGGATGCCGTGCGCACGGAGATTGTCGATCTCGCGGCACAGGTCTTCCAGATCGATGACGACGCCGTTGCCGAGCACATTCACAACGCCTTCGGAGAAAATACCGGACGGGATGAGATGCAGGGCAAACTTGCCGTACTCATTGACGATGGTATGACCGGCGTTGTTGCCGCCCTGATAGCGAATGACAATATCATAATCCTTTGCGATGAGGTCGACCATGCGGCCCTTGCCTTCATCGCCCCAGTTGATGCCGACGACTGCACAATTGCTCATAATATTTCTGCTCCTGTTTCTGCCCAATGGGCTTGATTTCACACAACGCACCTATTATAATACAAACCTAGACATAAGTAAAACATGAATATCTTATGCAAGACATCAATAATTCTGATGGAGTGTGAGAGCATGACAGTCAAGCTGGAGCAATACCGGATATTTAAAGCAATTGCCGACACGGGAAATATTTCCCGGACGGCAAAGCAGCTCTATTTGTCGCAGTCGGCTGTCAGCCAGTCGCTGCAGCAGCTCGAAAGCGCCCTCGGCGTGCGGCTGTTTTCGCGGACGGCGCGCGGCGTGACGCTCACGGCGGAGGGGAGCGTGCTCTATGACTATGCGGCGCAGGCGCTGTCCCTGCTCGAGGCGGGGGAGGAGCGCATCGCACAGTCGCGTGAGCTTCTGAAGGGCGAGCTGTCTATCGGCGTGAGCAGCACGCTGACGAAATACTATCTTCTGCCCTTCCTGCGGGACTACCATCAGCAATACCCGCATATCCATGTGCGCATCCTGAACGGAACGAGCCGCCGTGTGCTGCAGCTGCTCGGCAGCGGGCAGGTCGAGCTTGCGTTTGCGACCTACACGCCGGATGCAGACAGTTTTTCCGTTTTCCCGTGCTTTGATACGCACACGGTGTTCGTGGCGGCGCCGGATTATCCCTGCGATTTTGACCGCGTGTATACGCTGCAGGAGATCAGTGAATTCCCGCTCATCCTGCTCGAACGCGAGGCAAGCTCGCGCCGCTTCCTAGAGGACTGCTTCCTGCAGCGAGGCCTGCGCCTGCAGCCGGAGATTGAGCTGGCCAGCCATAACCTGCTCATCTCGCTGGCGCGCATCGGCCTCGGCGTGGCGGGCGTGACGGAGGAGCTGTCGCTCTCCGGCCTGAACCGCGGCGTCGTGCGCAAGCTGCATTTGGCCGAGGAGATCCCGTCGCGCCGCGTCGTGCTGTGCACGCGCCGCAATACGCCGCCGTCGGCCGCGGCAGGGCGGTTCATGGAGATGATCCGCGCCCACCACGGGTTCGACCGCCCGGCGGAGCAGGACGGTTAACGGCCGGCTTGTCAAAAAAGTCCCCTCGGGCCTTTTTCGCCAAGCTGCTTTCAGAATTGCAAAATCAATTCTTGTATCATGATTTTGCAATTCTGCCGCTGCGGCGGGTGATGGAACGCGAGAGGACACCCTGACGGTTTCCTTTCACACTTTTCTTCCCTCCGAAACTTATTACCGGGCAGTTTTCTGACAGTCCGGGCCGGTTTCGCCGTCCCCCGGCACGCCGCGCATGGTCAGACTGATGCGCTTGCGCCTCTCGTCGACCTCCAGCACGGCAACACGCACGACATCGCCGACGGACACGGCCTCGGACGGGTGCTTGATGAATTTGTTGCAGACCTGCGAGATGTGAACAAGGCCGTCCTGATGGACGCCGATGTCCACGAACACGCCGAAGTCAATGACATTTCGCACGGTCCCCGTGAGCACCATACCGGGCTTCAGGTCCTTCAGCTCCAGAACGTCCGTGCGGAGCGCAGGCTGCGGCAGTTCATCGCGCGGGTCACGGCCGGGCTTGCACAGCTCGCGGACAATGTCGCGCATCGTCGGCAGACCGATGCCGCAGGCCTCTGCGGCGCGCGCAGGGCCGTAGGCCTCCAGCCGTGCGGGCAGCTCGGTCAGCGCGCCGACGTCCGCAAGACGATAGCCGCACAGGCCCAGCAGCGTCTCTGCCGCGGCATAGGACTCCGGATGCACGCCGGTGTGATCGAGCACCTGCGGGCTTTCCGGCACGCGCAGGAAGCCTGCCGCCTGCTCATAAGCCTTCTGACCGAGCTTTGGCACCTTTAATACCTGCCGCCGCGCCGTAAAGGCCCCGTGCTCCTCGCGATAGGCGACGATGTTCTTTGCCGTCGTGGCGTTCAGACCGGCCACGCGCCGCAGCAGGGAGGGGGAGGCCGTGTTCAGATCGACGCCGACGGCGTTGACGCAATCCTCCACCACGCCGGAGAGCGCTTCGTCGAGCTGCTTTTCCGGCACGTCGTGCTGATACTGACCGACGCCGATGGCCTTCGGGTCGATCTTGACCAGCTCGGCCAGTGGGTCCTGCAGCCGCCGCGCGATGGAGACCGCGCTGCGCAGGTTGACATCGTACTGCGGAAATTCCTCCGCCGCCAGCGGCGAGGCGGAATAGACGGAGGCGCCCGCCTCCGAGACGATCATATAGGCCGCGCCGTGCTTCTGCCGCAGCAGCTCGCAGACCATGGCCTCCGTCTCGCGCGAGGCCGTGCCATTGCCGAGGGCGATGTGCGTCACCTCATACCGATCCATGAGCCGCCGGAGCGTTTCGATCGCTTCGGCGCGTTTTGCTTTGGAGAACGTGGGGTAGACGACGGCGGTGTCCAGCACCTTGCCCGTCGGGTCAACGACGGCGACCTTGCAGCCGTGGCTGTAGCCTGGGTCGAGGCCCATAGTCACATGGCCGCGCACGGGCGGCTGCATGAGCAGCGGCCGGAGATTCAGAGCAAAATTGCGGATGGCTCCCTCGTTGGCCTGCTCCGTGAGCGCGGCGCGCAGCTCGCGCTCCATGCTGGGCGCGATGAGGCGGTCATACGCGTCCTCACAGGCGGCGCGCAGGAAGGCAGCTGCGCCGCCGCCCGGCACGAGCACGCAGCGGCGCACGCAGATGAGGGCCTGATCGCGGTCCGTTTCCAGCGTGACCTTCAGAAAGCCCTCGCGTTCACCGCGGTTCACGGCGAGGATCTGGTGGCCCTGCAGCCTGGGCACCGGCTGGCGGAAGTCATAATAGAGCTGATAGACGGAGGTCTCCTCCTCCTTTCCCTTCGCGGCCTGCGTGCGCAGAACGGACTGGCGCTGCATCAGGCTGCGGAGAGCTTTGCGCACGGCAGCATCATCGGAGACGGTCTCCGCCACGATGTCGGACGCACCGGCCAGCGCGTCCTCCGGCGTCTCCACGCCGCGCGCCGGGTCTGCGAATCCGGCGGCAAGCGTGAGCGGATCGGGCAGATCGCGGGCCTGCCCCAGCAGCTGCTCAGCCAGCGGCGCAAGGCCGCGCTCCCGGGCGATGGTCGCGCGCGTGCGGCGCTTCGGCTTATAGGGCCGGTATAGGTCCTCCAGCTCCGATAGCGTCACTGCGGCCTGCAGGGCAGCGTCCAGCTCGTCCGTCAGCTTCTCCTGCGCGGCGATGGAGCGGCGGATCTCCTCACGGCGCTGGGCCAGATTGCGCAGATACTGCAGGCGCTCTGCCAGTGTGCGCAGCGTCGTGTCATCCATTGCGCCGTGCTGCTCCTTGCGGTAACGGGCAATGAAGGGGATGGTGTTCCCCTCGTCAAGCAGGCGGACGACCGCCCCCACATGCTGCGGCTTCTGCCCCAACTCAGCTGCCAGCAGCCGGATCATATCTTCCATTGCGATCTCCTCCGTGTGTTCGGATACGGCGGCCGTGCCAACATGGCCCAGCCGCCTGTTTTTCTGTATTGTACCATGTTTTCCGGAAAAAGAAAAGGAAAACGAGAACCCCGCCGGAGCAGCCGGTGGGGTTCGGTGAATCGCAGGCCTCCCGCCGCCGCGGCAGAATTGCAAAATAATGCTGCAAAGTTTTGTTTTGCAATTCTGAAAGCCCAAAGGGATTCTTTCAACAAAATGGGGGCTGCTCCAAAAGAAGCAGCCCCGCGGAAGAGACAGATAAAACAAGATGTTCGACAATACCAATACTTCACTTCAAATTATTAGGAGATGCTAGAAAGGAGAATAAGATAGTAAGAAAAAATTACCCATACTCGCGGTTAACTCTTGCCTGACCAAATAACGAAAGAAAGAAGAAAAGATGAAAACGAACGTGGACTGAGCCGCGGGGATCCCAGAGTGCAGCCCATAGCCTCTGCAGGACAGGCCTGCTCACAAAGACGGCTGCGCACACCGCTCTGTGCGGGACAGGAGAACGAACGAGCGGGACCGGTCAATGGCGAACCATGCAGCGCTGCGGCGGCCGCCGCGCTGCTCCGACTATGTTCAGAGGAGATCTTCTCCTCTCTGGTGCCAGTTTACCATGTTGTGCAAAAAAGTGCAAGCATGTTACGTCTAAAAATTCATGGCGAATTCAACAAATTATAGAAAGAAAAACTGGCAATATCGACAAAATAGGGAGAAAATGGAATTTTCAGCGCTCAAGCTACGGAATCGTCGGACGATTTCTGCATTTTCTTGCGCTTTTCGCGCCATTCACGCCAGCGCGTCTGCGCGCGCAGGGTGTACAGCAGGATCAGAAGGACCTCGAGCACGGCGCAGATGACGTAGACAAGAAACAGCCGGTTCCCGTGCGCCGTGAGGTGCAGGCTCAGACCGGCGCCCCAGATGATAAGCGAGCAGGCGAAGATCTGCGAGAGCTGGTTGCTCCAGAGCGCGCAGAAAACCTGCGCCACGATTCCGGAGATGGGGATGCCGTAGATGAACAGCAGCCAGGCATACCGGTCACAGATCGAGAAGATCTGCGCGCCGCAGAATAACACCGTCATCACGAGCCAGACAAGGCCGACGGACAGCAGCGAGATGAGCAGGTGGCGCGTGCGCGTTTTGGCGACCTTCTTTTCGCGCAGCAGGTCCTGCACGGTGATGCCGTAGAGCGAGGCGATATGGGAGAGGATGAAGATGTCCGGCGTGCCGTCGCCGCGCTCCCACTTGGAGACGGACTTATCGGAGTAGCTGAGCTTTTCCGCAAGACCGGCCTGCGTGTCGCCGTTCAGCTTGCGGTAATAGGCAATGTTTTCGGCGATGAGCTGCCGCAGCTTTTCATCGGATTCATTCATGGGCGTTTGTCCTTTCTGTTGGTGGGGAATGCCCGCAAACCCTTGCAAATCAAGGACTCTACTCACAGTAGAACCCCATTCTCGGGCTGATGGAGTCGCTCTCCAGACTGCGGAGAGGGACGGCTCACGCCGGTAGCGTGACATACGGGGCGGGGCATGGTACGATGAGTCCAGCAGCCGGGGCGGCCCGGCGAATGACTCACGGGGAGGCTTCATCATGAAACAGAAATTTGCACAGGCGGTCCGTATCCTGACAACGCCGCCGGTTTTTTCCGCACTGATGTGCACGCTGCTCTATGTGCTCGTGCCTGGCTCGTTTGCTTCGCTGGGACATTACCTGCTTGCGATCGTGTGCCTGTCGCTGCTGCCGGTGCTGGCCTATCCGGTGTCCTATCTCATCCCGGCGCTTCGCAGAGGCGGCAGAAAGACACAGCGCAATCTGGCACTGGTGTTCTCCGTGCTCGGCTATCTGATCGGCTTCCTTGCTGCCGTGCTGGACGACGGCGCAGCGATGGAAAAGGTCGTTTTCGGAACGTATCTCATCTCCGGCACAACGCTTGCCGTGTGCACGCTGCTGCATTTCAAGGCCAGCGGCCATACCTGCGGCTGCTCCGGCCCGATCGCGGCGCTGTCGATCTTTATCAATCCGTGGTTTCTGGTCGGCTATGTGCTCCTGACGCCGATCATCTGGTCGAGCATCCGGCTCAAGCGTCACACGGCGCTGCAGCTTCTTGCGGGCTGCGTCATCCCCGTGCTGGCCATGCTGATTTGCCGGGCGCAATTCCTGTAAACAGGGAATCCCAACGCACGGGCAGCACGTCCGTCCGTGCGGATTTTTATGCAACTGCAAAATCAACACACAGAGAGGACCCACACCATGCCGTACATGTTAAGCTGTGATTCCACGACGGATCTGACGCTTGCGCAATACGCCGCGCTCGATCTGCATTATGTTTCGCTCCATTTTCTGCTGGACGGGAAGGAATATCCTGACGACTATGGCCAGAGTCTGCCGATGAAGACGTTTTTCGACGCCATGGCAGCCGGGGCCACGACGGGGACGTCGCAGGTCACGACCGGGGAATTCGAGCTGTATTTCCGGCAGTTTCTGGAGCAGGGGAGCGACATCCTGCATGTTTCGCTCTCGTCCGGCCTGTCGGGCTGCTATCATTCCGCCTGCGCCGCGCGGGACATGCTGCTGGAGGAATTCCCGGAGCGGAAAATCATCGTTGTCGACTCGCTCTGCGGCTCGGGCGGCGCTGCTATCCTGATGCTCGAAGCAGCGCGTCAGCGCGATGCGGGCCGGACCCTGGAGGAGACCGCCGCCTTGATCGAAGCGCGCAGGCTCCATGTGCACCACTGGCTCTTCACGCCGGAGCTGGCATATTTTGTGCGCGGCGGCCGGGTCAGCGCTGCGGCGGGCTGGATCGGCACGCTCCTGCGTCTGTGCCCCGTGATCGAGGCAAACTGCGAAGGCAAGCTGATCCCGCGGGAGAAAATTCGCGGCAAGCAGCGCGCCTTGCGCGTTCTTGTGGAGAAAATGGTCAGCTATGCCGAGGGCGGCATGGCCTATGACGGCCCCTGCCATATCTCTCATGCGGACAATCTTGCGGACGCCGAACAGCTGGCAGGCATGATCGAAGAGAAATTCCCGCAGCTGCGCGGGAGAATCGTGATCAATACCGTCGGTACGACGCTCGGCAGCCACTGCGGGCCGGGCATGGTCGCCCTTTTCTTCTATGGCACGGAGCGCGGCCGTTGAGCAGGCTGGCGATTCTCCAATATTAATATTATAGCAGAACACCGGCGGATTGCCAAGCCTGAAAACGGCGGCAGTCCGCCGGTTGGCTGTATCAGGACATAAAAACACCGGGCACGGAAAATCCGTGCCCGGCAGGCGGTTGACCTTATTTGGCGTACTCGACGACCTTCGTCTCGCGGATGACGTTGACCTTGATCTGGCCGGGATATTCCAGCTCAGACTCGATCTTCTTCGTCAGCTCACGGGCGAGGATGATCATGTTGTCCTCGGAGACATCCTCGGGCTTGACCATGATACGAACCTCGCGCCCGGCCTGAATGGCGTAGGACTTCTCGACACCGGGGTAAGTGCCGGTCAGCTCCTCGAGCTTTTCCAGACGGCGGATATAATTCTCCACGTTCTCGCGGCGTGCGCCGGGACGAGCGGCCGAGATGGCATCGGCCGCCTGCACGAGGCAGGCAATGACGGTGCGCGGCTCGACGTCGTTGTGGTGCGCCTCGATGGCGTGGATGACGTCGGGCGATTCGTTGTACTTGCGGGCCAGCTCAACGCCGAGCTGGACGTGGCTGCCTTCCATCTCGTGGTCGACAGACTTGCCGAGGTCGTGCAGCAGGCCGGCGCGCTTGGCCAGCGCGACGTCCACGCCGAGCTCGCTTGCGAGCAGACCGGCGATATGGGCGACCTCGATGGAGTGGTTCAGAACGTTCTGACCATAGGACGTGCGGTACTTCTGGCGGCCGAGCAGCTTGATGAGCTCGGGGTGGAGGTTGTTGATGCCGGTCTCAAACGTGGCGCGTTCGCCCTCCTGCTTGATGACGCGGTCGACCTCCTTGCGGGCCTTCTCTACGAGATCCTCGATACGGGTCGGGTGAATGCGGCCGTCGGCGATCAGCTTCTCGAGCGCGAGACGCGCGACCTCGCGGCGCACGGGATCGAAGCATGAGACGGTGATGGCCTCCGGCGTGTCGTCGATGATGAGATCGACGCCGGTGATGGCCTCGAGCGTGCGGATATTGCGGCCCTCGCGGCCGATGATGCGGCCCTTCATCTCGTCGTTCGGCAGAGCGACGACGGAGACAGTCGTTTCGGCGGCGTGGTCGGCGGCGCAGCGCTGGATGGCGATGGAGATGATCTCGCGGGCGAGCTGATCGGCGTTGTCCTTGAGGTTCGTCTCGATCTCCTTGATCTTGAGCGCGGCGTCATGCTTGCATTCGTTTTCGAGATTCTTCAGCAGGTGGTTCTTAGCCTCCTCCTGCGTCAGGCCGGAGAGCTTTTCCAGCGTTTCGAGCTGGCTCTTCTTGATCATTTCGACCTCGTCCTGCGTGGCGGCAATGTTTGCCTGACGGCGGCGGAGATCGTCTTCCTTGCGTTCGAAGGCGTCGAGCTTCTTGTCGAGAGACTCTTCCTTCTGCTGGAGGCGGCGCTCCTGCTTCTGCAGGTCAGCGCGGCGCTCCTTGACTTCCTTTTCGTATTCGGTTCTGGATTTATGAATTTCCTCTTTCGCTTCCACGAGCATCTCGCGCTTCTTATTCTCGCCGCCCTTGATGGCTTCGTTGATGATACGCGTTGCTTCGGTTTCTGCGCTTCCGATCTCACGCTCCGCGACTTTCTTGCGATAGAGCATGCCGATCAGAAAGAAGATAAATGCTACAATCAGCAGTCCTGCGACGAGCAGGACGTAACCATACCATTCCATTGCCGGAATACACCTCCTGTTCTTCAAATTGGGTGCGTGTGTCACGAAAAAGTAATGCTTCCTCCGGCTACCCCAATGCACAGAGCAAACAAACAAATCCACTGTTTATTGTACCGTTTCACTTCGCGAAAGTCAAGCAATTATGCAGGGAAAATTGTTTCCCTACAGGAAAACTTGTGCAAAGCATACAAGGCGTTGACAACTTGCAGCCGGAATGATAGAATTATAATGAATTGGAAGCGGAACGCATTCTCCGTTTTCAATTTGATCGATACGCGGGTATGATGGAATTGGCAGACATGCAGGATTTAGGTGATGTCACCTCAGTGTAGGGTTTTATCGCTCCATCATTCGCCGTGCTCATTCTTTGGTAAAAGCAGGTTCATCCTGTTTTTATAGATGCGGGTCAAGCGTTATGCTCCGCCTCGGTTCCTCGCCGTGTAAAAATCAGAGGAGAATAAAATAGCGGCAGGTAGTTCTGCCGCTCATATTTGCGGGCATGATGGAATTGGTAGACATGCGAGATTTAGGTTCTCGTGGAGTAATCCGTTGGGGTTCGAGTCCCCATGCCCGCACCAACAAGGAATAATCCGGGCTTTATCTATAACAGGTGAAAAGTTCGGATTATTTATCGCCTGTTCCAAAGGTTCCACAAAACGCACCGTTGGTTGTCAATGGGCCGTGAAGTCCATTGATTTTTCCACAATTACTGATATATTATTCTTGAGTTGGAGGTATTTATTGTTTTTGGGAAAACCTCCAACCCTATATGCCTTTTTACATTATGAACGAAAGGAAGTCGACCATGAAAAAAATTGCAATATTCAATCATAAAGGTGGCGTTTCTAAAACCACTACCAGTTTTAATTTGGGATGGAGTCTTTCCAAACAAGGAAAAAAGGTGCTATTGGTTGATGCGGACTCCCAGTGCAATTTAACTATGTATGCACTTGGTGCAGACAAGTTTGAAGCTCATTATATTGAGAACCCCAACGATAACATATACAGCGCCCTTATACCTGCGTTCAAGTCTCAGCCAAGATTAATTCAGCCAGTAACATGTCCACAGATTACTGACAGACTTTACTTATTGCCTGGGCATTTGGACTTTACTGAGAACGAAGTACAACTTGGTATATCTATGCAATTATCAAGTGCTTTTGGATCCATGGAAAATCTGCCTGGAGCACTCAATTATTTGGTTGAAGAAACCGGAAAAAAGTATAACATTGATTATGCCATCTTTGACATGAACCCCAGCTTAAGTGCAATTAATCAGGATATTTTTGTTTGCTCTGATTATTTTATAATCCCTTCTTCTCCGGATTTATTCTCACTGATGTCGATAGATTCACTGTGTAGAGTCCTTGCCACTTGGGAAACATGGGCGCAAAAGGCTCGTCCGCTTTTCCAAAATGCCACATATCCACTACCGACAACAACACCAAAATTTTTGGGATACACAATTAATGATTTCAATTTAAGTCATGGTCGCCCCCAATTTACTTTTAAGAGCTTCATGGTACAGATTTCTGAAAAGGTCGTGAACTTGCTATACCCAAAGCTGCAAGGCTTGCAGATGACACTAACAGAAGAGAAATACCTGACTGCATATACAAAAATGCGTGATAGCGCACAAAATCACCATATAGATTATCCTGATCCGTACTGTTTGGCTCAAATTTCTAATTTCAACAAGCTAATTGCTTTGTCTAATAAACAGTCGATTCCAATCTTTGAGGTTGTGCTTGATCCTCAAATGGTACAGGAGGGGCAGAGCAGGACACTTGCTTGGTTTAAGTTCCTGTATGAAGCTTTAGCCGTTCGAGTACTGGAGTTGACTTCAGATGAGTAATGAAAAAACTTTTTTCGACGAACAAATCGCTTCCTTGCGTGCACTCTCGTCAATCCATCAATATCTTGCAGACAGTGCTGCATCTATGGATGCAAGTTCACTACTCCGTTCAGAATATGTGCTGATAGTAAGTACTTTTGACAGTTATCTTCACAATATTGTTCGCCGAAAAATTCGAGAAAACTTTTTTGCTTCAAGCTTTTTACCAGCAAATTTCAACCTGCCTATAACTGCATACTTATCCGTTCATAATGAATCTAATGTAGCATTTCAACAACAAATTTTCGATGCATCTTTGAGGAGTATTCTTGAAAAAGATTCCTTTCAATCACCTAAAAGTGTTGAGTATGCATTAGGTTTGGTTAATGTAAAAAGTGTATGGACGAAAGTCTCTCTTGTTATGGGAGATACCGCCGAACATATTAGAGATCAACTTGCTCTAATTGTGAAAAGGCGTAATCAAATTGCACATGAATCAGATATTGACCCAAGTACTTCAATGTTAAGAAATATTGACTTGCAGACAGTTAATGATTGCCGTGATTTTTTACAGCGCTTGGTTTCTGTTATTGACACATTTATTTAATCAAAAGGGATTAGATTGTGATACAAATTTCATCTTTGCGATGCTTTAGTGGTTGCCTGCAAATACTTTTTCTATCACAATCTCATCCACTTCTTGTTCCAATACTTGAATTTTCTTCTGCAACGACAAAATATGGGCGTCGAGGATCGGTTTCCTCAACGCCCACATTTTTTGCATCTGCGCCAGTTTCTTCAGTTCCTCCGCACGACTTTCACGAGCTGCAGAAACGAGCTCCCACACCCTTGCGTCCAAAGTTTCCTCGTGGATGCGATGGGAGGGACAATAGGTTTTGCCGTTACGGTGATAGCCTTTGCAGACATACTCCACACGGCGATTACCATTCCAATATCGGATCATCGGAACGAATGGGTTGCCGCACTCGGCACAGGCCAAGAGCCCAGCATAACGATGCTTGGTCTTGTTGCCGTGAACCAAGTGATTCCTGGCGTTCTGGCTCAGTAACTCTTGTACCCGCCTCCAATCCTCTCGCTGGACGATAATCGGATAGACGCCTTCGTGCCGAAATTGCTCCGCTTCTGTTACAGCATAGGTTTTTCCTTCGCGCATTTGTTTGCGGTGGTTCGTTAACACACCCGCATAGCACTCATCGGTCAGAATGTTTTTTATGCTGGTATATGTCCAAACATAGCTGCCGTCTTTGGTTTTGTGGATGTCCTGACGCCGTTTTCCGTACCGTTCATATTGGAGCTGCGCCGGGGTTTTCCTCCCGTGCTCATTCAAGCGCCGAGCGATTTCCTTCAGCCTGACACCACCCAAGTACAGAGAGTAGATCATTCGTACTGTTTCAGCGGCTTCTTCCACGACCTTGATCTCACCAGTATTCTTATCTTTCCAGTACCCGAAAGATGGGATGATCACGATGCCGTCTTTCTGCTTTTGCCAGTATCCCGCCCGAATCTTTTTGCCAATATCTTTGGCATAATAATCGTTCATCAGGCCCCGAACACCGATGATCAAATCATCCTCGTCACGGAAGGTATCTACCCCTTCGGTTGCCGAAATCACCCGCACTTGGTGCTCTCGAAGGTAGTCAATGAATAATGCGGTCTGGGTTCTATGACGGCCAAGCCGGGATAAGTCTTTTACGATGACAGCGTCAATTTTATCAGCATCCACAGCCGCCGTGAGCTCGTCCAGCCCACGGCGGTCAAAACTCATGCCGCTTATGTTGTCATCGAAGGACTGTCCTGCGATGGCGTATCCGTGCTGCTCGGCAAACGCCTGGCAGATCTCCCGCTGATTTAGCAGGGAGTTCATCTCACGGTCATCATCGTTAGAAAGCCGCGCATAGAGCCATACCCGCATCCGGTATCACCTACCCCGCATAATAATCGCCGTAGATCGCCGCACCCAGCCTGTCATAGTCAAAATCTGCGGAGGGGAAGCAATCTGTCTGCGCTCCGTTTTCGAAGACATCCAAATGGTCACGGAGGGGCGCTTTCAGCCGGATCTCCAAATCCAGCCTGCCATCCTCCTCATGAACGAGTATCTTCTCCACCAGCATCCTCAGATGTGCTTCTGACATTTTACTCTCTCGCAGGATGTCGTCGATTAGGCTGATGTCCCGCTTCAGCTTAGCCTGTCGGCTGCGGAGCATTTCTGAAGTATTCTGCAATTCTTCGATTTGCTTTTTGGCCTCCGCGATCTGCTCCTCGCGCTTGGCGACCATGCGGTCGTAGCGTTCTGCGTTGGCCTTATCCCGAATGCGTTCCATCAGGATCACCTCCACTTCCTCCTCCAGCAAGAGAATGTGCTCTTGCAGTTTGCTTATTTTGGCACTGGCCGTGGAAGCTTTCGGCGTCCATCTCTCAATGAGCCATTCCATCCGCGACCAGTTTTCCTCATACATTTTCTTTGTTCGCAGGATCGCCGCGCCGATCAATCTGTCCAATGTTTCCTCGTCCACCATGTGAGAGGAGCAGTGTTCCTTGCCATACCGATGGTAGGTGTCGCAGACATAGACGACTCGTTCTCCGCTTTTCAATTTAATGCGTTTCCCGATAAAGGTTCGGCCACAGTCCTTGCAGCGAAGCAATCCGCCGTACCGGAGGATACCGCGGTTGGTACCAGCACGGACATTTTTCTCTTTGCGCTCTGCAAGGAGCGCTTGAGCCTGCTCCCATATCTCACGGGTCACGATCATTGGCAGATAATTCTCATGGCGAAACTGCTCCTCCGGGTCTGTGAAGCGGAAGGTCTTATTGATTTTATTGCGCTCGCTCTTGTGGCAGATCAGAGTGCCGATGTAGCTCTCATCTCTCAAGATTCGCGCCACCATCGTTGCGTCCCACAAATATTTTTTGAGGATGCCATCCTGGGTGTTGGGCAGGCGCTTATTTAGCAGTTCCGCCTGCATAAGCGCCGGCGTTTTCCTCCTCTGTTCATTCAGTGTGCGGGCGATAGCTTTCATGCCGCTGCCGCCGACATAGGCGGAGAAAATCAGCCGGACCGTTTCGGCGGCTTCTTCTACGACAACGACCTTTTTTGTGTTCTTATCCTTGAAGTAACCGAAAGGCGGGATGGTCACGATACCTTCCTTTTGCTTTTGCCGGTAGCCGGTTCGCACACGGCGGCTGCCGTCGCGGGCATAAAAGTCGTTGACCAGCCCTTTGAAGCCGATGATGAGATCATCGTTCTCATTAAAAGTGTCGATATTTTCTGTTGCAGACAGAACCCGCACATCATGTTCTCGGAGGTAGTCGATAAAGAGTGCGGTCTGTGTCCGGTGACGGCCCAGGCGGGACAGGTCTTTAACGATGATCGCTTCGATCTTGCCCGCTTCGACCCCCTCATAGATTTTGTCGATGCCCTCACGGTTGAAGTGCATACCGCTGACATTGTCATCGAAGGATTCGCCCACCACCTCGTGGCCGTTGCTGACGGCAAAGTTGTATATGATTTTTCTCTGGTTATTCAGAGAGTTGAGTTCTTCGTCCTCATCTCTGGACAGCCGGTAATAGAGCCAAACTTTCATAATCGTTCCTTTCCGCTATGGTGTGCCGATCATGCACGACACACCATAGCACACAAGTTTTTGAATAGCTAACAAAAGAAATCAAGCAACGCCAGATTCTACCTTACCAACAAAATCCGTGGTCTGGTTTGTGTACGGATTATCCACGGCGAGATAGTCGTGAAGCATCAGTTTCAGAAATTCATCGAACTGGTCATCCGTACCCACATAGGAATACATGACGCTTGCGATGTTGGATTCTTTTCTCTTTCTACCCATCGCGTTCCTTTCTCCCAAAGTCAATTTGGGCAATAAAAATAGCAGACCTCACATGGTCTGCTGCCAGTCATAACTCACCTCGTCCTCGTGGTCATCCGCTTTGTGACCGAGGGCGATCTTCTTTTCCCGTTCTTTTTGCAATACCTTTCTGTCGGTGTGGTGCTGTACGGGCATCACAGGGGCAGCAGACTGGAGCTGCTCCAGACGGTGCCCAAGCCCCACCAGAGCAGAAGCAGTGCTGCCGCCGCCATCAGCAGAGAGATCAATGCCGGAATACTGACATGTGGCAGATGCAGTCTGGGAAGTCTGATTCTGTGCAGAGAAAAAGAATTCTCTTTCGGCTTCCCAGCCTGTTCGGTCATCTGCTCCAGACGCTTCACCGCTTTCAGCAGCTCGTCCATCTGCGTCCGTGTGGGAAGCTGCGACATCTGCCTGCTGATGCGCTCCAACAGATCCGTCTGCAGATTCGCATGGTGCCACAGTGCATCCAGATCGTTCATCATTTGCTCCCAGTCTGTTTTCGAGGGACACGCTTCGTGAGGTGGTGTCTGCACCGGCAGCGCTGCCTGCTGGGAGTTGCGCTGCTTGAGTTCTTGCAGAGACAATCTCTGCGCGTATTCTGAATTCACGTTCCATGGCCTCCTTGCAATACTTTTCCTCGTGTAGTTTGTTGTCGCGGCACTTTAGTCCGTCCGGCGTGGTGTAGGTGATGTATTTGCGGGTGCTCTCCCAGCGGACGGCGTAGCCCTCGGATACCATCAGGGAAACGAAAGCGTCCTTGTCGGCGGCGTATTTCATGCACTCGTCAATGGTGTTCATAAGCCGCAGCTTCCAGCTTTGGCCCTTCAGCGCCGTGTGATACTCCGCGCCGCCCATGCCGCGGGCCTGCTGTGTTGGCGCATCAAAGACCGGCAGGCCCATCTCCTGACAGATCGCATCGTTGCGCCGCATCAGTTCTTGAATCTGCTCTTTCGCCATGTGCAGCTTTTTGCCGGTCTCAAAGCTGACGGAGTTGATGACGCAGTGGGAGTGGATGTGCTCCCGGTCTACATGGGTGCAGACCAGCACCTCGCAGCCGTCGAAGTATTCCGCCAGCCGCCGCGCGGCTTCGTGGGCCTGTCGAGGATCGACTGCCGCGCCTTTTTGGAAGCTCTGCACCATGTGATAGAACATCACGCCGCCGCCCTTGTGGTAGAGCAGCTTGGTGTTCAGGAAATCGTCATAGACGCTCTGCGGCTGGCAGTTGATGCCGCTGACGAGCGGCTCGCCCTCCCATGTGGTTTTCTTTTTCTGCATGACATAGAGTATCACGCCGCGCATGGCGGCGCGGGACTGTGTGCCCCGCTTGTAGTTCACAAAATGTATGATAGCGATATCGCTCACCGCCCTTCCATGACAGCCCGCAGTGCGGCGCTGACCTCGGACAGCTCACCGGCAGCTTTTTCCAGACCGATGACCTGCACCTTGCCCATGTTGGCGAGGACGGTGAGGCGGTTGATGTTGCTGCCGATGCCCTTGAGCTGTCGGAGCAGCTCCTTTTGCTCGTCGATGACGATGATCCGTTTGCCGAGGCAGCAGGCGGTGACATAGTCGCTCATGGACATGTGGGCCTTTGCCGCCAGTGCCTTGATTTTCTCACGGTCAGCGGACGCCATGCGCGTGCTGAATTTGATATCTTTTTTCATATTTTTCTCCAATCGTAGCTAAAAGTGGGTCCGGGCTTCCGCCCGGAATTTGGGTGCAGGTCTTTGCCCGCTCGGTGCATTTGGCAGGGCAGCGGCTTCGCCGCAGACCAGACAAATGCGATGCTGGCCGTCGTCCGAGCGGACGACGAATCCCTCGTCCCGCCGCAAGCGGCAGGACTCGCTCTCTCTGTCGCTCGTCCTCTTCCCACCGAAACCGCTTCGCTGGGTTTCGGCGGGAGCCCTGTTGGGGGAGGTGATAAGACTCCCGCTTTGCATTTTCGGCATTTCCGTGTGGGGGTGGTATCATTACCCTCGGCGTGCGCTTCATGCCGTTGAAACGCTGGACGCCCGTGGGTCACGGCGGCGTATTCGCCGTTTTTATGCTGCCCCGGAATTCGCCCCGTGTGGGCTGAATCTCCCCTCGGCGGGTACACACGCCACCCCAGCCCCTAACCGCGCACACAGCGGCTCACACGCCGAAACACGGGGCGTTTTCATCGTTTGTGGCTCCGGCAGGGTCGATAGGGTCAACGGTTCGGGCATCCTGTGTATCGTCACTTTCGGCACGGCGCAGCTCAATGAGCCGCTTGCCATTGCTGCGGCGCACCACGGCGGAAATGCCGATTTTGCTTAGTGCGGCAACGCTTTGCAGGATCAGGCGAGACACCTTCTTCGGCGTGACGCCCTCGCTGCCCGCAGGGTCGATCTGCGTGGACAGCTCCGTGGGAGTGCCGATAAATTCCGCGCGGTCACGCATCAGCTCAGAGAGAAGAATGACGATTTGGCCGCCCAGCAGCTCCGGCTGCGTCCGACTGTCCGACACCAGCTCCCACACATTTTCCGCGTTGCGCTCCAGCGTCAGTTCCCGGTATTCGATGTCGCGCCCGATGCAGGAAAGCTTTGCCTTGCCGCTGCCGCGCTTGTCCTCTACCAGCGTAAAGCTGGAATCCACCGCGCCGCTGATGGCCGTCGTACCGGAGATGCGGCTGAACACATCGTCGGCGAATTCTTTTCGCAGATGGTGGATCAGCAGAATGGCGATGCCGTGGGTGTCCGCGATACGCTTCAGCGTGGAGAGGTCACGGTAGTCATTTGCGTAGGTGTTGTCATAGTTGGTGCCGCGGATCATTTGCAGTGTGTCGATGATGACCAGTACCGTGTCGGGGTGCTCCGCGAGGAACGCGCAGAGCTGTTCCTCCAGACCCTTGCCAAGGGTGTCGCTGTTGGTGGTGAAGTGGACGCTGGCGGGGGCATCCTCCGTGATCTCGAACAGGCGGTTCTGGATGCGGAGGGTGGAGTCCTCCAGGCAGAGGTAGAGCGTAGTGCCCTGCTTCACGCCCATGCCCCAGACGGCTTCGCCCTTCGCCACCGTGACGGCCAGCCACAGCGCCAGCCACGATTTTCCCACCTTGGGTGAGCCAGCAAGGATGTGCAGGCCCTGAGAGAGCAGCGTGTCCACCACGAAGTTCAGCGGCGCGAGCGGCTGACTCATCAGCGTTTCTCCGTCGATGGTCAGCAATCGGTTTTCTTTTTTCAATTTCGAATCCTCCTTAAAAATATTGCTCCCATCGGAACGATGAGAGCGAAAAAAGCAGAGGGGCGTTACCACGGGACGGCGCGTGGTTTCCTCCCTCTGCTTGTATTGTGGAGGAATTCATGCTATGCTGTGAAAAAGCATGGACAGATTAAAAGTCAGGTAGGACAGATTTTAGCAGGAGGGGTACGCATGGAGGGCAGCATCATTTTCTACACCTATGGCAGTACGCTGGAGCTATACGGTCAGCAGTTCACTGCCGGTATGCTGACCGCCGATCTGCTGAATCTGTCGCCGGACGAATATCGACCCATGAGCAAACGCATGAAGCAGGTCACCAGCCTTGCGGAAGAATATGAGCAGAGCGGGAGCATAGAGCTTTGGTGGAAGCTGAACGAGGAGCTGGCGGCGCTATGCGGAGTGCTACGCCGCTACGCTGTGTTCCGCCTGCTGCTGGACGAGAGCGAGGACGCTTTCTTCTCTGTCATACGGGAGGTCACGGGGCAGTTCGATTTGTTTCCGAAAGAGGAGCATGAGCCGTCAGAAGAGATACAACGGAAACGACTTGAGCGCGTGGCGAATGAAATCTCCGCGCGCAGTGAAACGGTCAAGGATGTTCCGCTTGACCTGTTCCATCCGAGCGAAGCAGCTTTAGAAAAGGGCGATGCCTTTTATTGCGAAATGCTTCGTGCCATCGGTCCTACCAAGGACGCATGGCGTGATTACAAAAAATACATCCGCCGTTATGAAACATATCTTCACGACATTCGCGCTTTCAACGGTACTATTCGGAATTTCATCAGCTTTAGTCTGTCCAAGCTGAAGCATAACAGCCCAGAGGACTATGCCGCAGCACTCTACGGCTTCTACAATGATGAACGCATCGCGGAAAAACTCATCGTCAATCCCATCCGCAACAACGGCGACTGCTATACGACCCACGATGCCTACGAGCTTTCCTATTTGCCGCGGCCACTGCCGGACGGCTCTGTCGCCATCTGTCAGGAGCACGTGACCGACAGCTTGCAGGCGCTGATGAAAGCGGATTATATGCTGGCGCTGAACAGTGGGCACAACATCCGCCGCTGCATCATCTGCGGACGGTATTTTCTGCTCAAGAGCGGTGTCCATGCTTTGTACTGCGAGGGGGCGTGTCCCCATGCGCCCGGCTACACCTGTCGGCAGTTCGGCACGGTGGAGTTGCAGAAGGAGCTGGCGAAGGACATTCCCAAGGTCAAAGTCAAGGTGACCGCCTTTGCCCGCATCACAAAGGATATGCAGCGGGGCGCGATCTCACAGGAGGATGCAAGAAAAGCCAAGGACTATGTGCGGGATCTGCTCTATGACGCTCTGCGTGACGCGAATATCTCCGTAGAGGCTTTCGAGCAGCGTATTTCCTCTGAGCGCGTTTACCAGCACTGCGGGATCACCAGAACGGCCAATCCGAGGGGCCGTCCGCCGAAGAAAAAGGCGGGTGAGCAAGTATGACCAACGAGCAACTAATTCGCCAATATTATAACGGTGATGAAGCTGCGCTGGAAAAGCTGTACCATAAAAACATCGGTCTGATCCGCGGCATCGCCAAGGAAGCAGCAGCGGAGTTCAACTGCCTGATAATGGAGCAGCATCATCCGAATCAGTGTTCCGCGTATACGAAAACGATTCTGGACGATCTCTGCGGCGAGGGCGCCGTGGAGCTTCTGACACGGATTCAGAGCAGAGAATATGACGAGAGCCGCGCCGCGCTCACCACCTACCTCTACCCGCATTTGAGGGGGCGCATGACCCGCTGGCTGGAGCAGAATATTGGCTGTATGGCGTTGAGCAAGGACGAGATGGCTGCCGTCCGGCAGGCACAGAGGCTGTATCATGTTGCATGGAAGGATACCGGCGAAATTGCGGAGGAGTTGGGCATCTCTGAGGCTCGTGTCAGCCGGTATGTTCGCTACAACACCCATTTCCTCGGTGTGCATGATCTTGTCCCGGAGGGTTATGACGCCGATCCCTACGAGCGGCTGATGCCGGGGATGCTCTCCGTTTCGGCGGAGCGAGCCGTGTACCGCAAGGTCTGCATCGAGCTTCTCCGGGAGCTGTTCGACGCCCTGCCGAAGAAGGACAGGGACATTCTCGGCAAGACCTGCGGCGTGTTCGGATACCCGGAGGCAACTTTGAAAGAGATTGGGATGTATCACATGATGAAGGAGTCCGCCGTGGAGAAGGCGAAGAGCCGCGCGGTCGAGAAACTGAGAGAAGCCTATCCCGGCAGCAGGCTTCAGGTATGGAGGACTGTTCATCGCATGATGCGGAGACCGGTTCCGCCGCCGGGGGAGGACAGTGAGCTGCGGCGCAATTTCCCGCAGTATGTCCGCGCCTTGGCGGAGGTCTATGGCGTGCTGAGCGAAGCCGCCTCAGATTTAAATAACATCTCTGTATAGTCAGAACAGCAATACAGACTTTTGTACACCCTCTTATGGTAGCATCTATGCAAGCATCGAAACCGATGCTATACTATGAGAGGAGATGTCTTTATGCATTATTCCAAAACAAACAAGGTCTGCGCCACTTGCGCCTATTGGACCGGAAGCCGCAATCTGGTGAATTCCGGAAATTCTTCGGAGCCGACCAGCAATAGCGCCAAGTGCCAAATTCCAAACGGTTCCAATCGGGGCAGTACAAAATTTTGCAGTTCTTCCTGCTCTAATTGGGCTAAGTGGCCGGTACTGAAGTAAAACAACACGGAGGGACTGCATTATGCTGACGGAAAAGGCCAATGCCATCTGCCTTTTGGAGGTTCTAAAGGAGTATTCCGATGCGGAACACATTTTGCCCATGCGGGAGATCATTGCAAAGATGCAGTCCCTCTACGGTATCAAAATCGACCGCCGCACCGTATACGGGGCTGTTGCGCTTTTGATCGAGCTCGGTTACGACATCTCCCTTTACGAGGATAACGGCGTGGGCTATTACCTCCGTAGTCGAGAGCTGGAGCAGTCGGAAGTTCTTCTGCTGACGGACGCGGTGTACGCCTTTCCCTTTATTCCCCCTCGGCAGACCGATCAGCTTGTCCAAAAACTGCAAAAGCAGCTCAGTGTCCACCAGCGGAAAAAGTATCGCCATCTGACCGTCGCCCGGCAGGGCCATAAGACCGGTAACCGGCAGGTTTTTTGGAATATTGAGCAGTTGGACGAGGCCATTACACGCAAGAAGAAAGTGACCTTGGATTACTTGCACTACGGATATGACAAACGGCAGCATCCTACGGCGACCTACACTCTCAGCCCCTATGAGATGGTGTACACCAACGAACACTATTACCTTATCTGCGTCCCCGACCACGATCCGCACACGCGGTTGTACCGCATTGACCGCATGGCGGATATTCGGATACTGGACGAGCCTCGCAGCGAAAAGCCGGCGCAGAAGCAAGAGGCACAAGATGCCGTTTACGCCTTTGTAGGCGCGCCGGAGCGGGTGGTGCTGCACTGCGACCGCGCCGTGCTGGACGATGTGCTGGACCGCTTTGGTACGGACATACAGGTTTTTGAGCGGGACGAGCAGACCTTTACCGCCGTACTGACTACCCCGCCGCGCGGTGTGCGCTTTTGGGCACTGCAATACCTCTCCTTTGTGGAGGTGGCAGAGCCCGCATGGTTGCGGCAGGAGATCATTGAGGGCATAGAAAGAAATAAATATTTCCAAAAAAGATAAGATTCCACAAACCTTGGGTGAAAACAGGAGGGAAATGGCTATGAGCATTGTTAGCATTGATTACCTTGGTCTACCTAAAGAGCTGGGGCTTTCTACCGACTCATATGTGTGGTGGAATCCGTTCTATAGATGGACCTTTTCTGACGGAGAAAACGAGTATTCAATCGTTTGTCGACACGCGCAAAGATACCTTGACAAGATATTAAAAATTGCCTTGGAAAAAGACGAACCCCTTGAGGACGCGCAGGTAGCTGCAAAGCACCAAGTAAACCAGCACATTGGGGTAGAAGATGAAATCGACCATAGCGGTATCGACTTCTTCAATAACAATGGACAACTGCGTGTTGTTGGTTGGTCCGATGCTGAGTACCTATTTGAATTTCAGTGCAGCACAGCAGAATTTGTCCATGATGTTGCCAAACAGGTAGATGATCACTTCCAAAGGATTGGCATTCTATATTACGATAATTTTGCTTCCACTGCATTTTCTGTAAACCGTGATGCTGGTGGTTTTGCCGCTTTTGAGAAACAGGACTTCTGGCTGACTCATGTGCTTAGTCTGAGTGATATCGTACTCCTAAAAGCCTGTGTACTTGGTGGCTATGATACCGATAAAATGGCTGACGGCCTTGATATGAATTTGTCCCGAGATATAAATATTCTTACGACACCGATCATCTAAACTTTAAAGTTGAGAGGATTTTATCATGTCAGAAAACGGTTATACACGGAAGCAAGAGTACCTCTATGCGACAAATTTGATTTAAGTATATAAGTGGAGAGATAGCTATGGGAGAAGCAACACTGGCTGAACTGTGGGATGATTTTTGCAGGCAAAAGGATTTTGAAAATCCTCACCTCGTTCCCGCAAAAAAAGGAGTCTACTGCATCCGCATCCCAGCCGGGATGGAGGTTGCTTTCAAGGATACCATTGACAATCACCCCGGCGCCGCCTATCCCATCGAAAGCTTGGAGGAAAAGTGCGTTCCATCCTCCGGCATTCTCTACATAGGTAAGGCGAATGGAGAAAAAGGGCTGTTCCAGCGTCTGCGGCAATATATGTGCTACGGCTTCGACGCAGGAGGCAACCACCGTGGTGGACGGGCGATTTTCCAAGTTGAAGGATATGAAAACCTTATCTGCAGATGGTGTGTCTGCGAAAACTGTGAAGATAAAGAACGCCTCCTGCTGGAAAACTTCAAGAGAAAGTATGGCACCTATCCCATAGCTAACTGGCGAAAATAATCGCGCGGCACCCTGTACAGACATTTGTACAGGGTGCCGCGCTATTCTATCAGCAGAACAGAAATCGTACGAATGATGCCGGGACGCGGCGCAAAGAAAGGATGAGCAGCTATGAAATACACTTCTGCACAGGCAAATAAGCTGCTGAAAAAGCTGAATGACGAATATTCCGCCCTGCTGGATAAAGAACAGCGCAGCCGGGATTTCCGTGCGGCGATGGGCGAGGACATTGAATCTGTGCGTCCCGCCTATGATTACGCAAAAACACAGGCGCGTCTTGAAGAACTGGAGGGAGCGATCCGCAGACTTAAGCACGCCATCAACCGCTTCAACACGACGCAGGTCGTGGATGGCTTCGGGATTACGATCGACGAGATGCTGGTCTATATTCCGCAGCTGACCAAGCGGAAGAGCAAGCTGCTTGAAATGAAAAGCAGGCTGCCCAAAGAGCGCGTTGAAGAGCAGTACGGCCGGCAGTCGAACATTATCGACTACACCTACACAAACTACGATCTGGCGGCTGTGGAGGCGGACTATGAAAAGACCTCTGATGAACTGTCTCGTGCGCAGCTTGCGCTGGATACTGTAAATCAGCGGGATTCCTTTGAATTCTGTGAATAAACTCTTTCCGTCGTATCGAGCGGCCTGCCAAAAAGACCGACAGTTCCGTTTCCCACCTGCGTTTAAGGTCATAGACGGGAAACCGTTATTCTTTTTGTTATCTGTTATGACTGCATGGGTTGAAGGATGGCCACCAACATTGATCTGGCACGGTTCTCGACGCGAAAAAACTTTTCGGGAAACTGAAGTACGGTTATAGGTTCCCACACAGAATATGTTCTGCACAAAGTTACGAGGTATTTTCTAAAATCGCAGAGCACCTTGACAGTTTCTACTTTATGGACTTATCATATTAATAAAATCAGCCCTTTGCAGTAGCGTACAGCCTAAAGCCAATTTCTTTAGGAGGGACAGCGAGTCGCTGTTCTGGATTTCAAGGTTATCCGCATCGCATAGCGATGCCCAAATCTGATACGCTCCGGCGAATAGCCAATCACTTCATGATTTTCGATTCGCCTCCGCTTAATCAGACCATTTTGTACTGCAAAGGGCTGATTTTTGGGAGGACGCTACACATGAAAATAGAAGGAAGCTGTGTGACCTTTGAACCGTGCGATGCGGCTTTTGTGAAGAAGTTCGGACCGTTAGAAGCAGCAAATATGGTTTTGGATTACCATTCTGTCCACCCCAATATGCCATTTCTTTATGATGCCGAGCAGCTGGCCGGTTTCTTTGGCATAAGCTGTGGTGAATTAAACCATATTGTCAATCACATTCAAAAAGAGTATAAAAAGGCGTTTCTCCCCAAAAAAGATGGTACTTATCGCAGCCTATACATACCAAGTATCAGACTTCAATTTTGTTTGGTCCCAATCAAGGATAGAATTCTTTCACAGCTCCCTGTTTCAAAATTTGCAACTGCTTATCAAAAAGGAAGCTCTACTCGCAAAAATGCAGAGCCACACATTGGAAAAAAGAACCTTCTAAAACTGGATATTACCGATTTTTTCGGAAGCATCTCTTTTGAGCAAGTCCTCTGCGCAGCTTTCAACACCCGCTATGTATCGAAGCAGGTCGGCTTTCTGCTGACTTCCCTGTGTTGCAAAAATGATGCTCTTCCACAAGGCTCTCCAACATCTCCTGCGCTCTCCAATATCGTCATGCGTCGTTTTGATGACCAGATCGGTCGCTGGTGTAACCAACGCCAAATCACCTATACTCGCTATTGCGATGATATGACCTTTTCCTCCGACCGTCCGCTCTACGGAGTCTATCAAAAAGTCAAAAAAATGTTGTTTGAGATGGGCTTTGAATTGAATGAAGCGAAAACACATTTCATCAGCAATGCTGACCGGCAGACAGTAACAGGCTTGGTCGTCAATGAAAAGCTCTCCATCCCCAGCAGCTATAAACGAAACCTGCGGCAGGAAATTTACTATACGTTGAAGTTTGGCATAGAGGACAGCATCGTACACGGTAATCGGTTGAATTTTCTCGAAGATGGTCAACCGATTCGCTGCCCTACATATATGACACACCTAATAGGAAGTGTGCAGTATGTCTTGCAAATTGAGCCAGAAAATCGTTGGTTTCTAAATGCCAAGCAAAAGCTGCTGGACTATGCTCGTGCATATTTTAGAGACGAAGGATTAGGGGAGGAATACTATTTGCATTGCAGTCGGTTACGCGAAAAAGATGAATGAACTGCAGGGCGGTGACCTCGGACTTCAGGATCGCATTCAGATTTACAATGCATCATGCTCACATTACAAACCGCGTCATGCAGCAGCAGAAATTTCCTCCCGTAAAGCCATAATCATGCTATACTTTTCCAGCAGAGTATGCTATGATTTAGCAGATGTTCGGCCGGTCGCGACCGAAATATCTTTTGAAGCGTTGGAAAAGATGCCCTCCCCTTATGATATGGAGGGCTCTGAAAATCTTTCACTAAGGTGACATACCCTTTAGGTTCCTGTGCAGAGATGCGTTGGGGTTCAAGTCCCCATACCCGCACCATGGCGAGTGTTCTTACAGCATTTGAAAGGCTGTAAGAACACTCGCTTTTTATACAGCGAGTTCACAGGGGGCGTAGTTGACGACTACGCCTTTTCTTGTATTTACGGACACTTCCGGGATCGGCAGGGGCAGCACCGTTGGAATCTCAATCGTTCCGACGCAGTTATAGTGGATACGAAGCCGCTGCTCCCATACGCCGTCGATCTTCTCAGCATTGAACACTTCAATCTTCTCAATCAGTTCGTTCAGCATCCTGGGCGTCAGTTTTCGCGCTCTGGTGTACTTACGGACAAGACCGATGAACATATCTGTCGTCATGGAACGGCTGCTCTGCTTCTCTATCTCGGAGCGGAGCTTTTTTATTTTCTCTGCCAGTTCCTTTTGCTCGTCCTCATACCGCCGGGACATTTTTGCGAAGCGGTCATCGGAGAGCTTGCCGGAAACATTGTCCTCGTAGATGCGTTCAAAAAGACCGTCCAATTCTTCATCACGGGCAAGGAGCGTTCTTAGCTCTTTTTCCTTCAGCTTGCGGTCTGTCTGTTCCGCCTGCTGGGAATGACCGATCACCGCTTTTACAAATTCGTCCTCATAGAGACTGGCAAATTTCGTTAAGCGCCGTATCTCTCCCAGCACCACTTCCTCCAGGAAGTCCACACGGACATAATGGGTAGAGGTGCAGGTGCCGCGATTGCCCTTGTAGTTGGAGCAGTTGAAATACTTGATCTCCGGATTGCCCTGATTGAAGTGAAAGTGAAGGTTGCTGCCGCAATCGGCGCAGACCAACAGGCCGGAAAACATATTGTGTTCTCCATTGTTGGTGCGGCGCTTACGGATTTTGCCCCGCTTCTGCTGCACCTGCTCATACACAGCACGCTCGATGATCGCCTCATGGACGTCCTGGAACACCACCCAATTCTCGCGGTCATTGTCGATTCGCTTCTTATTCTTGTAGGATTTGGAATAAGTTTTGAAATTGAGAATGTCACCACAGTATTCCTGCAGGGAGAGAATTTTGGTTATTGTGGAGCTGTTCCACTTGGTAGGAGGCTGCTGTTTGCCCTTGCCGGGGCGTTTGATGCCCTTCGTGAGCCAGTAGGCCCGCGGGGTCAGGACATCGTCCTTTTCAAGCTGGGCGGCAATCTGCTCTGTTCCGAACCCCTCCAAAGTCATGCTGTAAACGCGGCGCACAACCTGGGCTGCCTCGTCATCCACGATCCAATGCTTCGGATCATTCGGGTCCTTGATGTAACCATAGGGAGGCTGGCCCATCGGCTCACCGGCATTGCCCTTGATCTTATTGCTGATGCGCCGCTTTTTGCTGATATCGCGGGCATACCACTCGTTGAACAGGTTGCG